>Ga0307507_10000096_pt1 | contig 139868 bp, 73 predicted proteins | sample 7_EM_MG_FD_207223 | JGI IMG/M metagenome (GOLD analysis project Ga0307507, IMG submission 207223) | Populus trichocarpa ectomycorrhiza microbial communities from riparian zone in the Pacific Northwest, United States - 7_EM | ecosystem: Host-associated > Plants > Roots > Unclassified | place... | reverse complement strand
CGCCCACCCTGCTAGTACAGTAAACAAAATAACCCGGCCCCGCTATGTCACTCTGGACTCGCTTATTTCTTTATCTATACTAGCAGGGTGGGCGTCTGACCCGTTTATGTTACCCCCTTGTACAATAACACCGGCGAAGATTGGATACTACTTTTGAAAGAGGAGGATATTTATCTCGGACATTCTTTTAATCAAATCCTAGTCTTTCGTTTAGCTAGTTCCCGCTGCAAGGCGGCCCCTACGGCCTACTGAACGAAGCCCCGGAGCCCCGATGGCTGCTTTGACCCCTAAACGCGTATCAGTAACACCACCTCTAGAACCGCTAGTAGCTCTACTAAGACGTACAAAGAAACCGAGCGCGAAGGTGTAAGAGGCCTAGTAGTCGCTAAGGACACGATCCCAAAGATTAGCATAGTTTAAACAGCAGATAACTGCACTATAAACCGGACTATAAGCTATATAGCATATACTGCCCCTATTCCCTATAGTAAGAGCCTTTACCTCACCCGAACGTAAAGGAGGAGGTATTAATTGTAATGAATTTTGTCAACTTATTAAAAGCCTTAAAGAAACTATAGTATAGTAGAGCAACATTATTATAAACCAGAATAGCATTATTAAGAGCATTAGAAACAACCTAGTAGATATTAAATTGGAATAGTGAAGCCTTAAAAAGCAAAATGCCAAACTCTAAAAGGCTATCTGGTCCTTGCGAGCGCAACTAAACACTTCCTTAGCTCCAACACAATTATGGGCGTTGGTAGCGGCCAGTGGAGGTATAGTAGGGGTAGAGGTAACTTAGCTATAAATAACAAACGCTAGGAACTCTAAAGAACCTAATTAGTAGCTAGTAATAGACATTAGCTAAGTGGGTAAGGAGATAATAGAGAAGGTAGCTACTACTAAAGTAGTAAAGCAAACCATTATATAAGGTATAAAGGATGTTGATAGGCTTACGGGAGCTATACTTAAGGACTTCTGCGTATAGCGAATAAGAGACAGCATAAGCATTATTAGATTCTTAGTAGAAAAAGATAAAAAAGCTGTATTTAGGCAGACGACTGCCTAATAGCTTAAACTGTATATCCCTAGGGCGAGGCTTATCGGACCCAAGTAGTATATGGTCAAGGCGGACTAGGTTAAAATACCTTTAGTGATAAATATTAACAGCGGAAAAGTAAGTAAGTCAGCTATAGAGCGCTTTGGGGTAGAGAATAGGGTAGAGGTATATATAATAAGATGGCTCGGATAACTAAGGCCGCGCGGCTAGCATGCGTTAGTAATTATTAAAGTAGTAATAAAAGAGGATATAGAGAAGCTGCTTATATTAAATAACATATTATTTAGGGGAGGTGCGATTATTATATCGCTATTTAAGGAATAATGTACCCCCATAGTATGCTATAAATGTAGAAGGTTTGGATATAGGGCTAGAGACTATACGCGACCTAATATGTGCGAAATATATAGGCGGGAAGGCCATCTTTAGTGTAAGACAGTTAATCTACACTATGTAAACTATTAGGGTCCTTACTAAGCCTTATACTATAAATGCCTAGCATATAGGAAAGAAATGGATAGGATTTTTATACGACAGCGTTATAAATAGAGAACTCCGGATCCTCTAGGTGAACATAAAAAAGTGCAGGGAAGCGCAGTATGCGCTATACAATGATGAAGCGCTGGCGGACTTCTACTTTATTCTAGGCTAGGAGCCTTACTGCTTTCTCTTAGATAGGGAAGTGGTGCTAGCCGGCTCAAACCCCTAGTAGATAAGGTTTGTCCCAATTAGTAGGCAGCAGCGGTATCCCCTAGTTAGGTTATATATCTGGGCGTCTAGAGAGCTGGCAGCTATATAGCTATAGGTAGATTTAGCAGACATTATAGTAGTAGTAGCGCACGTCAGCTAAAGGAGACTTATAATTGTATCGGTATATATTCTAGATAGATATTTAAGGAGAACTAAGGAAGAGAACCTAGAGGAGCTCTTTAGTAGGCTAGAGATAATTAATAGTCTAATCTAAAGTGAACTATTGCGCGACCTATATACTAAGGTAGTAATCATAGGCGACTTTAATCGGCATAATCTGCTATAGGGAGGAAGTTATATTAGTACTATATTAACGCAGGAAGAAAGCGCGCTAATTATTAACTTTATGGCAGACCGGTCACTCCAGAGCCTGCTTCTAGTGGGAGTACTTACATTTAAGAGTAATATGGGGCGAATATTAATAATTAACCTTATACTTGTAACCCCGGGCCTAGTGAGTAAACTAGCAAAGTGCGCTATCTAAGAATATAAATATGGGTCAGACTATAGAGCCATCTACACTAGCTTCTGGGTTAATATAGACACGCAGGAGAGCTAGGAGAGGCTACTTATTAAGAATATAAACTAGGACAAGATTTGAGAAGACATAGAGTAATAGAAAGAGATGGGATTCCCTATAGAAGATATAGACGAAATGGTTAACTGCCTTAATAGGTAGGTTAATAAAGCCCTTAAAGCATACTGCTAGCGGGCTAAGCTATTACTATATATAAAAAGATGGTGGAACGAAGACCTTATAACGCTAAGGAAGTTATATACATACTAGAGGAACAGGAATAGTGCGATATAGAGGTAAGGAAGGGATGACCCTAAACTATATAATATTATAGTAAGAGCGAAGAAGCTCTTCTATAGAACTATTTGGCGATATAGGAAGCTCCACTAGGATAAATTCCTTGGTAATAGTAACAATATATAAAAAGCGTTGAAATACCTTAATTTATAGGCTATATCTATGTTTGCTAGAATACCGCTAATTAAAAAGGCTGAAGGATAGGGAGAGGTTGTTATAGAGAACTATAATATTGTAAGAGAACTACTCTAGGCATTCTTTCCGGTCCCGCCGCTATGTGAATAAGAGGAGGACGCTATGGCTAGCTATAACTAATTGCCGTAGGAGCCCATCGCCAAATATAAGGTTAAGGTAGCTGTGTTTAGGGCTAGCCCAGATAAGGCTCCTAGAAGGGACGGCCTACCAACTAGGGTGTGGTAAGAGTTATAGCCTATACTAAGCGGTGAGATTATTACTCTCTTTACCAAATTACTTAAGACAGGGAAAGTACTATAGGAATAAAAGGTAGCAAAGATTATACCACTGTAGAAGCCGAAGCGGGGGGACTATATAGTAGTAAATAACTATAGGCCGATCTTCCTCCTCCTAATGCTGGGAAAAGTACTTAAATTGCTAGTGGCGGAGAGGATAGTATACCTAGTGGAGGAACATAGCCTACTATTTAAGACACACTTTGGAGCTAGGAAGCAAAGGTTGATAATATATACGCTATTATATCTCTATAAGGACGTATTTAGAGCGTAGAAAGGAAAGAAGACACTATCCCTAGTATTATTTAATGTTAAGGGTGCATATAACAATGTGGCTATAGAGCTGGAAATTAGGAGACTATAGCAACATCAGATACCTTAGACGATTATATAATAGGTACAGAACTTCTATATAAACCGTTAAGCCTATATCCTAGTTAACGGATATATATTAGAGGTATAGGCGCTCCTATAGGCGGGTCTTCTATAGGGATTAACACTGGCCCTAATACTCTTTCTATTCTTTAATGTGGATCTTATGCAAAGCGCACCCAGAAATGGCAGCTCTATGGCCTTTGTTGATAACTACTTGGTATAGGTTATAAGCCCTACAGCAGAGGAAAATACGCAGATCATCTAGGGCGAGATTATACCGATACTTAAGAAATAGGAGAGGACCAGTGGAGCTTAATTTAAAGCGAAGAAAACGTTATTTATCTACCTTACTAGATATAAAGAAGCAGGCAGGGATGCCACCACGCCGCTTTAATTTAAAGGAAAAGGAATCCCCCTAACACAAGAAGTTAAAATCCTTGGGGTGATTCTTAATAAGGAGCTACGGTTTAAGGCACACCTAGCGGATAAGGTAGATAAGGCCACTAAAGTGGCGCTAGCGTTACGTAGATTAAAGGGACTGTAGTCTAAGAGCGTTAAGCAGCTAGCTAAGAGCTCAGTCCTACTAGTAGCAGACTACACATCGCCAATATAGTACCCGCTTGCGATATAAGAGTTAATGCAGCTCCTTTAACAGGCGCAGAGGATTACGGTATAAGCTATTATTAGGGGGTTCCGCACTATTACTCTACTAATAGCGGAGGTAGAAGCTAGCTTGCTCCCTCTTAAGTAAAGGCTGCGCAACCAAGCTATCACGTTCTGGGTATTAATCCATAAACTAGGCAAATTATACCCTTATTAGATAATTTGAAGATAGAGGCTCTATAGACAGCACCAATTACCACTTTAGAGGACAGTAGAGATATACAAGGATATCTAAGTAAATAGGGTGCTAGAGGTTAAACCGTATATATACCCGCCATAGGTGGCTAAGCCTAATATAGTAATATATAAGGACAAAGAGCATGCTTAAGCTATTATTAAAGACTATAAGCTAGGGCAGGTTGATATATACGTTAATACATTAGTACGCAATAGCAGGGCAGGAGTTAGCGTGTATACTACGCCATCTAAAGCAACGCTTTTAAAAACGGTGGTAAGCTCTAATTAGGCTAACACTTACCTTATAGAGCTTCTAGCAATCAGCAAAGCAGCTAACTGGCCATGGGACCCTATGTGCACGGCTGTTAACTAAGTAGGTTTTCCAATACCTGCTTCTAGTATAAGAATATTCTCCAACTTGTAATCAGCGTTGCTGTTAGTTTAGAGCTAAAGGGCTAGAGCCTGCTAGGAAATAGTTATAGAGATCTTAAAGAAGCTTTAGCTAAATAATATTACGCTATACTAGATTCTAGGCCACTTAGAATTTATAGAAAATGAGAAGGCTGATAAGCTTACTAAAGTAGTAATAAGACTAGAGAGCGAGGAGCCACTATAGAGAGACGGCCTCCTATAGTACCTTATAATGTAAGCCTTAAAAAGAGCTGAGATAATAACAGGACCGCTTCTATTAGGAAGATCTAATACGGGTAAGTTTATAAGAAAAATTAACGCAGCACTCTACCTTAGAAAGGCTGTAGGATTATACCAATAGCTAACTAGCTTTAAAGCTGCCATCTTTACGCAGCTATAGACCGGCAAGTTATTTCTAAAGGAATATCTCCACAAAATTAATACATTAGAGACGGTGGTATGTGACTACAGGCTTATAGAATTAATATAGCACTTTCTCTTCTCTTATAGGAGGTGGGCGTAGTAGAGGATTAAACTAAAAGAGTAATATAGAGATTAATTTAGGGATCTATTATATACATTAGGAGGCTACTTACGTAGATAAAAAGGAGGCAGGAATATTAATAGCCTAATTAAGCGCTAGAAGCCAGACATTAGCGTAGTTAAAGCTATAATTAAATTTATAAAGGAGACCGGACGTTTATACCTAAGCGTATAAAATATAGAGAGTATAGAAGCCGATATTAATAAATAAAGACTCTTAAGAATTCCCCCTTTAATTATCTAACCGAATATACCGTGAGCCTCCTCTATACGTGCCTCTACTGGTGTGTCGCCGATTAAGAAGCGCACAACGCTGGAATAGCCCTGCGGACACAAGGCATTAAAAACTACTTACTTAGGCTTACCTCTAAACTCTAACTTTCTTCTAATAGTAACATATTACTTTCCTTTATTTCCTTAGTTGAGCATGGTGTTAGGTAATGGATATATAGTTCTTATAGTTGGCTTCTGAACTGGAGCAAGCATATTAATAACAGGAAGTATTTAGTTAGCGCTCTATAACGGCCTATACCCTAGATGGTGCATGGCTATAATAGAATATACATATATATATACATACGTACAATAACACCTCTCTTCGTTTACGCTTAACGTAGTCTGCGGGCTAATGGGCTATGCGGGCCTCCGGGCCACCCCACTAAGCCATAAAGGGCAAATACAGCAAATTACTCAACCACGAACAATTGTATTTGGTGTAGCTATACTAGCTACTTATTTGACGTCTAGGGCACGTACGTGCATTATGTTCTGTTGATGCGCATATGCTGCACTTACGTGGTGCTCGTTGCGGTCGCTCGGCCGCTGCCTCTAACATAGCTGACTAGGAAGCGAGCCACCCTGCCTAATGAGCCACTTTTTAACACGTTTTTTAAATTTTAGCAGCAACAATATAATATTTTTAATTATTTAAAGTTATAGCTTAAAATACATATAGCTTAAAAATACCCCCCAAGTTTTATAAAAATTAATATTAAGAACTTAAATAGTTATTAAAGATTTTAGTTTTTCTATAAATTGCAGGAATATCCTAGCATGCTAGGTGGATCCTTATCACTAATAAATAGGGGTATTTTCAAGAATTTTATAAACCAGCCACTTTTTTACTCTACCCTATACTTACTATAATAAAATTTGGACTGTGGTAGATTAACACCCCTTAATTGATATTCGCATACCCCCTAATTAATATTCGCATACCCCCCTTGATTTGGCTTAGCTTCTGCTACATCTAGTTAGAACTTACGTGTGTTTGGCTTATATGCATCCGCATTACAAAAATTAAAACTTTTAAAATGCAACTTTTATGACTGCACCACCTTAATTAAGTCTTAATTTTAATTATTATATAAGTAGTAGAGTTTAAATTAAAGTCGGAATACACTAAAGGACCCCTTAGTATAGTTCTGCTAAAAGGGCAAGGCCTCCTAACTTCTATAAGCCTGTTAAATATTACCGCTAATACTTAGCAATGCACTCGCAGTAGTATCTTGACTTCTACCACCGTACTCACTACCTATACTACTACGTACTTGCTCCTGAGTTGATTGATTGGATTGCGCAGTGGCTTGTAAGGCCTGGCTTGAGCTAATTTAAGTGCTACTACCTCTGCTTGGTGTTTGTGAGCTGCCTCCATAAGTATGACCGCGCCCGCGCCTACGCCTACACCTATAACCGCGTGTAGTGTATCTAGTATTTAGCTCGAATGCAGATGGCTCGCGATGAGCTAATATATTAATGCGAGAGCCTACTGGGCGGCCATAGCGACGCTTAACAGTTAGAGGCTCTTGTATAAGAAGTAAAGGATTAATAGGTAGGCCGGTAGGAGGATCTGGTAGAGGGCGATTAAACTATTAGTATACATTGATTTCAATAAGCTGTATTTTTAGTACTAAGGTAGAGCTTCGGTGCAACTGCCTATAGAGAGTATGGCAGCAAGGAAGGCCGTATACTGTAGTCTATGCGCCGCTATAGATTGGCTGATATTTAGGTGACTTTACTAGAGTTAATTGGTCTTTGAGATAACGGAGGCCCTGGGGTGTTACTTAATATAGGATATCATCGAACTCTAGTTCGCGAATGTTATACGGTAGGCAATCTTGGTGGCGCGCTAGAGTCTCTATATGCTTATTTATATTGTTCTTAATTAGGTTCTTAATATTTAATACAACATCAAGTAGATTACCAGTAGAGACTTAAAGGAAGCGCTTTAATTTAGCGTGGGCGCCCTTAAGTCGCGATAAGACACTAGGAAGACGTTATGCAAATACTCTACTTAATGCTATATTTTAACTTACCAATTTTCAAAATGTATAAATAGATCTGTATAGCAGGTAATAAACTCTCTGCAATATAGCCACCACTTATCTTATAAGTAGTTGATAAGCTCTTTTTAATCGCGGTAGTCTTCTATAAGCTCGTACTAGGCTATAGTAAACTTCTCTAACGTATTTTGGCTGTGGCAACTTGCCTAGCGTTTTATAAAGTTATTGTGATGCTCTTAAACCTTTCCCTTTTCCTTATTGGAGGAGCTTCCGTCTATCACCCAGTTACTCTGCGCGTGCGTAAGAACGTTCTTGTTAATGTGCCATAGGTAAAGAAGCTAAGGGATACCAGGGAAGTATATGCACAGTGCGTTCTTAAGAGCCTGTTCCTTATCCGTAATTAGAACTTTAGGCTTTAAATTATGACGGCAGTAGAGAAGATAAAGCTGTTAAATTGCGAAGCTGTAATCAGCTTCTATTTTACTAGGTAGGAAGCAATAAGCAAGCTTAAAGTTGTGCCCATTATTACTAACCCCTACTATATGTAGAAAGGGCATCTTAAACTTATTTGTTTTGTAGGTGCAATTAAGTAATAAAACGTTAGGGTTCTTCTATAAGAACTTAATTAATTCTGGATAAGCAAAGAATAAATATTTAACGTGATTGTGATCGTCTTCCTTATAGGCGAAATAGTATTTTAATTTAGGATTGTCGCCACCATACTCGCCCAGTGCTTTGATTAAGGCTTAAGTAGGGGTAAGGCCTTTAAGGATTCTCTTCTTAATTTCCTTTCGTTCGTTATAGATATCTTAAATAGTAATTATAATGTCTTTCTTTAGCAGATTTGTAAGTATTTTATTAGCCCTAATACTACTACCTAACATATCAGCAATCGTCTTGTTTATATTATAAGTCCGCTGATGGTGTTGCGGTAGAGCAGTTGGGTGGACGGCTGCTGCGTAATTATAATTAGGATCCTTTACTTCTAAGCTCCATCTAATTGGTATACGCGTTAATGTAGCTTTAAAAGGATACTCTGTCATGCGGGAGCTTATAAAGCGCGTTCTGGAGGTATTAATATAGGCGCGACTTTTAGCACACCTAAGCCAAATCTTTCGCATAGTTGGTGGTATCTGCTTATCAGTTTTAGATCGGAATTTTGTAACCGCATAGCCTTGCCCTTTTGCAAACTCGTTAATATCATCAATTGCAAGCTCTGGAAAGTCGTACACCTTATGGGGGGGTGGGTTGAGAGCCATAGTAGAGGTAGGGAGAGGTAAGGCAAATGCGAGGTGATGTTTTGGGGCGCGCGACAGTTGCACTAATGCAGATGCATACGAGCCAAACACACGTAAGTTCTAACTAGATATGGCAGGAGCTAAGCCAAATCAAGGGGGGTGTGCGAATATCAATTGGGGGGTGTGCGAATATCAATTAGGGGGTGTCGATCTACCACGGTCCATTTTTATAAGCGTTGCGTAGAAACGCTCAATAAAGGTGGCTCGGTAGGCAGGGTGGCTCGCTTCCTGGTCAGCTACGTTACTAACGCGTCGCGATTTTCATGATTTTGATGGGGTGGCCCGGAGGCCCGCATGGCCCATTGGCCCGCAGACTACGTTAATAACCGTTCACAAAGGGTGTGGCCTGAGCGGGTCGGCGCCCCCCCCTGCTAGCGCCGGCAAGATCCTACAGGACTGGTCCATTGACAAATGGTCAGATGGAATTCCCGTTATCGCGCAACAGGCAGCAGCGTAGACGATCATTGGCAAGATATCAGGCTGCCCTACTGCGTAATTTGCTCTCCCGCTGATCTTTATTATGACTACAACGAGGATTACAACAGATTTTTCCTTTGGTGAATTTCGTCCGCACGTTTTAGTGTATGTAACTGTCTCCTTGTGAGTTTTGTTGATACGGTCAAAGCGCGCAGGCTTATTATATGCCGGGCGGAGGGGTTCGTTAACACCACTAGCTCAGCGTCGCCACTTAAAGTTGCTTTTCCGCACCAGAAACATAACAACACATCTGTTAGATTTTATATACCACAAATAACGTCGGGATATTAATAATGTCTCGCCGTATTAAATTTTGGTTAAAAAAGAAGGTTAGCTGCGGATCGAAACCGGAGCTAAGTGATGGCCTAAAAGCTAAGGTTAAGCGGCTTGGCCTCTTTCTCCTGAAAGATAATACAGCTACAATAAATAATATAGAGTAAGTTCTTATTAAATAATATCTATCAGCGAGCTGTGCCCTTGTATAGTTTGTGGACTAGAGAACGTACGCCTAACTATGCCGCAGTATTGTAGCGGTCCATGGTTTAGGGGGGCACTACCTAGACACTTAGACCGGAGATAACAAGAACCTTTGGCTTCGCGATTTAGTACCTTTAAAACTTAATAATTCTGGACTAAACAGTCGGGTCTTCTCCTATGGCTATAACTTAAGCACTGTGTTTAGCAAGGCCGTCACCAATATCACCGATAAGGCAGTAATGCTTCTTAACCAAATTAAAGGAGAGCGTAAATTACAATTAGAGCGTCACAGACCGATTATCCTTATCGCACACAGCCTAGGCGGTATTCTGGTGAAGAAGGTGTGTGTCTAATCTATTAGCCTCTAGACGCTATATCTATTCTGTCTCACAGTCCCTCTATATCTGTTAATGTACCTACTATTAAGTAATTCATGCTTATCCAAACAGTATCCTAAGCAAACTTGCAGGACTGTTAGCTGTTAACTTATCTAATCGGGATATTAGGCCATGATTATTGCACACGAATAATCTAGTGAATATAGAGAATTACTTGGCAGTATTAAGGCTGCGATGTTTCTTGGAACACCGCACCGTGGTTCCGACGCTGTGTATTAGGCTACTTATGCAGCAAATATCCTGAAGGTCCTCCAATTGGGGCGCAGGACTAACACTTTGTTTGTCTCCGCACTGTAGAGAAACTTACTAGAGTTCGCGAATATATCGCAGCAATGGATTAAGCGTGCAGCTCCACTTAGGATCCGGACCTTCTATAAGACTAAACAGTTGCTTAGTAAGCTTATATGTCTTATAACCCTATTATCTTAAGTCCTTTATAGCATACAAAGTCACTTTTACTATCTAAGGATTAAGCGGAACACGGTGCTGACCTTATATGGCAGATTGTAGATAAAGACTCCGCAAGACTAGGGATTGTAAATGAGATCGCTATTGGTGTCGCTGGCGCAAACCACAGAAGTATCTGCAAATTCAGCGATTTTAATAGCCAGAAGTATAATACTGTCTGGAATGCCACCGAAGAACTTGCGTGGTACGCCCTAGGACTGTTAAACACCTGTAAGTAGTTTTAATTTACTACCTCAGACGCGTTCAGCGTTTCTTTATATAGCATAGTACCCCGCTTCTCGCCGGAGATAGTATTAGCTTAGCTGGGGTGCCACGCTAGTTAGGAAATTAAAATCTCACAAGAGATTAACCAGACTTCTGTTGTGTTGCTTTATAGCTGACTTGCCATGCGTAACGCAGCTATAACTGGCGACTATAATAGTTAATACTTGCTCGCCTGGCGTCTGACCGATCTATGGGAAGATAAGGACAGAATCTTAACTAGCAAGAACCCCTTACTTAAAGGTTCGTGTATATGGATCCTTAATGATTGAGCCTTTACAGGGTGGTGGAATAATAACAAGTGCAGTATTTTATGGATACATGGCGACCCAGGCAAGGGCAAGACGATGATGATGATAGCTCTTATCAACGAGATACAGCAACGACTGGACTTAAAACCTAGGTCGGGCGTACTGTCGTGCTTCTTCTGCCAAAATACAATTCAGGAACTAAATAATGCCATTTCAATCATCCAAGGTCTTACCTACCTTTTAGCCAAACAAAATCCGGCGTTAACCCATTATCTACGAAAGAGATATAACGAAACCAACAGCCGCCCATTCAAGGGGTTAAATGCACTCCACGGCCTTTGGACAATACTTTTAGAGATATTGCACAATACAAGTCTTCCGAAAGTCTACTTGTTGGTTAATGCACTTAACGAGTGCGATTCCCAGTCACTTGAGATCTTTCTAAAATTACTTAGCCAATCCAAGTTGTCAAATAAGGTTAAGTGGGTGGTAACTAGCCGGAATGAGACAAAAATTATTGAATATCTCTATCGCAGCCACCTTAGCCATGATACAAGCCTAGAGTTGAACTCATCGCACGTCTCAGAAGCAGTCAAATCTTTCATTAATTTTAAGGTTCACGAACTAGCGGTTCGAAAGACGTATAACAGTGAGCTCCAGATATCCGTCAGGGAGTATCTTACCAAACACGCAGACGGTACCTTTCTATAGGTGGCTTTGGTTTGTAAAGAACTAGAAAAAGTAATGGCAGGTAAAACTAAAGCTATCCTTAGGACTTTCCCAGCGGGACTGGAGCCTCTTTATAAGCGCATGATAGGGCAGGTCAAACACGAAAGGGACTTAGTAGAAGTTAGGCTTTGCAAACAGATTCTTTGCACAGTCACGCTCGCCTACCGTCCTCTAGGCTTGAACAAAATGGGAATTATTGCCGGCCTTCCAGAAGACGTATTAAGCAACCCGCAATATCTGCAAGATTTGGTCGGCTCTTGTGGTTCTTTCTTAACGCTTCGCAAGCAAACAGTCTACCTAGTCCATCAGTCAGCGAAGGACTATTTTAGTATCAGCAAGGGCTCGAGCATCTTTCCATTTGGGCAGATTAAGGCGCATGACCAACTAGCTCATCGGTCGTTACAGCTCATATTACCCACCCTCAAGCGAGACATCTGTGGCATACGAGCTCCAGGCGCTCTCATGGCTGCTATCAACAGCGGTAGAGTTCAGCAACGTCTCCCTCCAGAAGTTCAATACGCATGTATATACTGGGTCCAACATCTTCAAGGGAGTAGAACTCAACTCTGTGACGACGACCAAGTGCATCGGTTTCTACAGGAGCATTTACTTCACTGGCTTGAGGCCCTTAGTTGGATAGGAAAGACTTCAGAAGGGATTCTTGCGATATTGTCCTTAGAGGCTCAAATTCTAGTAAATCTAAGACTCTTTGGAGTATACTAGGCGATTCCAACTAATCTATACCTAGGCCAATAAAAGTCCTAATCTATACGCGTTTGTCCATGATGCGAAGCGATTTATCCTACACAATCGATTAGTGATTGAATAGACACCCCTCCAACTATATTGCTCGGCCCTTATCTTCGCCCCAGAGGAGAGTATCGTTCGGAGACGATTTAAGAAGTATATCCCCACTTGGGTCCAGATAAAGCGGAGAGTGCAAGCAAATTGGAGCGCAGCGCTACAGACGCTCGAGGGCCATTCAGATCTAGTCATGTCAGTTGCCTTCTCGCCGGACGGCAAGCTGGTAGCGTCAGGCTCGTGGGACAAGACGGTCAGGCTCTGGGATGCCGTCACGGGAGCGGCGCTGCGGACGCTCGAGGGCCATTCGGGTCGCGTCGCGTCAGTAGCCTTCTCGCTGGACGGTAAGCTGGTAGCGTCAGGCTCGGACGACAAGACGGTCAGGCTCTGGGACGCCATCACGGGAGCGGCGCTGCAGACGCTCGAGGGCCATTCGGATTGGCTCGCGTCAGTAGCCTTCTCGCCGGACGGCAAGCTGGTAGCGTCGGGCTCGCACGACAAGACGGTCAGGTTCTGGGACGCCGTCACGGGAGCGGCGCTGCGGACGCTCGAGGGCCATTCGGATTGGGTCGCGTCAGTAGCCTTCTCGTCGGACGGCAAGCTGGTAGCGTCGGGCTCGCACGACAAGACGGTCAGGCTCTGGGACGCCGTCACGGGAGGGGCGCTGCGGACGCTCGAGGGCCATTCGGATTGGGTCACGTCAGTAGCCATCTCGCCGGACGGCAAGCTGGTAGCGTCGGGCTCGCGGGACAAGACGGTCAGGCTCTGGGACGCCGTCACTGGAGCGGCGCTGCGGACGCTCGAGGGCCATTCGGGTTGGGTCGCGTCAGTAACCATCTCGCCGGACGGCAAGCTGGTAGCGTCGGGCTCGCAGGACAAGACGGTCAGGCTCTGGGACGCCGTCACGGGAGCGGCGCTGCAGACGCTCCAGATTGGCGTGGTTATTAACAACCTTTTATCCCCTAGTTCGGGTCAATACCTTAAAACGGATAGGGGGGTAGTGGATATAACCCCCCTTAAGGTATCGCTAGATCCTTTAGAGCAGTTATGTTCTTTATTTGTATCGGATAATTGGATAAAGGAGGAGGGGGAGAATATTCTTTGGCTTCCTCCTAACTATCGAGCGACTTGTGTGGCTGTTTGGAATGCAATAGTTATATTAGGACACTCATCGGGGGGTATATCATTTCTCCAATTTACAGAAGGGTTGAAGCTTATATAGTATAGTAGAGTAGTGGTATAGGAGTGCACTTATAATACCAGCGGATCCAGCTGAAATGACCCCGGGCTAGCCCCTACCACTCTCCCGTTTTCCTGACGTAATTTTGGCCTTTACATTTCTATACTCCAGTTAGTATATTAAACATACCAAAGTGTTTTATTATATTCTTACCTTTACTAGCTTCCGCAGCGGCATAATAAGTCTATATAGAAGAGCTTGCAGCAACTGATTACTAGAATAATTGCACCGTGTTAAGAGGTAGTTACGCAACTAATGGCGATGTTAGGTTAATTATCGCGCCACTTTGTTTTGTAGTAACAGGACGCACAGTGAGCGCCAAGACATCTCCTACCAAGTTAAGCGAAAAATGTAATATCACAATGTTGCAAGTTCCCTAGTATTCTCAATACAATTCATAACTGTCATATTATATTGTAACACTGCTTCAATTTGCCTTCCATACAAGAAATGCGAAAACGCTCAGTATGGTAAGAATATGGAGCAGAACATATTTACAGACAAGCAGTGCGCCTCCCTCTAAGATCCTGTCATTGACATTCCAAATGGGTATAATCCATTATCTCCAAGCCGTACCAACGCAAAGTCTATCGAAAACCCGTAATAAAACAATCCAAGTCCATCATATCTTAAGTCCATTATATCTTCATGCCATCGCATCCTCATCAACTATCTTTGTAGTATCTGTCTCTTCCGTCTCCTCCGCTTCGTCCTTCTCACTATCCGGAGTCTTTGGTGATACGCAAGTCTCAATTCCCATATTTTGACTTCGCGGACGGTTGTATGGGCCCCAACGCCGAACTTCGGGTAGTTTAACAGGGCGTCTGTTATTTGACAGATTTCTTACAATTTGACCATCATCCATTCGATGAAAAGTTGTGTCCTTGCCATCAATTTTGTCCGAAATGTCCGCGTCTTTCTCATCTTCCCAAATCATCAAGTTGGTTCCATTCAATTCGGTCGAGCGAGTTCCATTTCGGGGAATATGAAAGACAGTCGGGTCTGCCTTGCTGTAGTCCTGGTCCCAAGTCTCTTGCTGTTGAATCCTAGCGACGTAGTCCATCGGTACGGTGTACAAGATGTTGTCTTCCCGCTCATAGATTTCTTTTAGGGGATAATTGAGAATGGCAAGGCCAAGCCCACAATCAATGCGTAGTGAAATTGGATGTACCCGACCACCAAATACCTTGAGTTCGAAAGCGATGCCTGACTCGGTCCATATGTTATCATGGAAAAACACTTCAGGTCTGCCGAGGGGCCGCTCGTTGTGGGGTCCAGATACCTCAATGAAGTGTGCCATCTCATGGGCAAGGCAGATTGCGAGGAAGAGATTGAAACGTAACACCATCGCCGGATCCGGGTACTGCAGTAGACTCAGCCTTTTTGCTGTGGTATAAAAGTCGGTATGCAAACAAATCTTGCTTTTGTGACACTTTCCATCTATCTGTCGGCGGAGCCCATTCTTGTAGTCGGCAACTAATCCCATAGAGGCGTAATGAGGATCTGGAGGCAAAGGCTGTTTGTGGAAGAGAAAGTGGACTGTGTCAACTTGGCTGTTAAGAAATTGCTCCATGCATGCGGCCTGCTCTGCTGACCAGGGCACATCATCACGAATCCTCCAGCATTCCTGGCCGTACTGCTCTGTTGCTTTGCGGCACAACTCTCGCTCTCCGAAGAGAAGGGTATGCCAAAAGCTTGAAGTCGCTCGGTGCAGTATCAAAAGCGTAGCTAATCGCAGTGCTGGCTTGAGTTGCTCATAGATATCGTCAGGACATCCATGAAAGTTTTCAGGCCTGAATATGGAATGAATATCGTTATTTAAAGTTGAGGATTTTGTCTGAACATCGTCTGGCAAGACTAGAGCTTGCTTCTTTATTATCTGAACAGGATTAAATCCAAGCCTGATATGTTTGCGTTTGGAGGCAGTCCGGCGATGGCCAAGTAGTCTCCGGTATTTTTCCAATATCTTTCGATCTGCCACCAAGGCTAGGTGATGATTGATAGAGATGCTCATTTGCATGCCAAAATCTTTGGGTACTTCTATTGTTGAAGGTGTGAATATCTTCGGGCCATCGTAGTTTAGAACATGAGGGAGTACTTGAACAAGTTTTTCGATACTCTTATCCACTAGGACTCCACCTTGGAGCCGAGATACGATGGCAGATGTCTCGTTGCTCCTGTTAACGGTATGCGAGTCATCAGTACGACTCGGCGGCAAATGACGTGCTTGATCTGGCAAAACCGATGACGGTTCACACTTCACGGGGATTATCGGAGTTGCGGTTGGCGTCCACTCCATGCCATCCGGATCCTCATGTTCGGTAGCAGCTTCCGTGTCTAACCCGTCTTGCTCTGATCCAGCAGAGTTCTGTTCATCGTCAGTACGCCAACCAGTGGCGCCTCCCGATGACAACGCTGACTGTTGCAAACGAACTGATTGAGATAGAAGCGACTCCACCTGCTGGCAGTGGTAGGTCAACGCTTCATATGCCTTTCGATATCTAAACGGGTCCATTCTGGAATGCTGTCAGCTGTGTGCGGACTCCTTCGCTGGAGGGTCTGTTCAACACGAGGTCCCAGAGAGCCCAAACCAAGTCTCAAATAGATCTTGGATCAAAGTGGAGTATATTTCCTGGAAAGATGCCCGCCTTTTCGTATCCAAAGTCAACAGTCCACTAGTAGATGTGAACGTGGCTATATTTGACGATGGTATTAAAAACGTACGCGGATCTTGACAGTGTTCCAGAGCAATGACCAAAGGAATGGAATAGACTGCCGGCATGATGGAAGAGCCTGAATTTCATGTCTTGATGATTCACAGTTCGGGTTCCTGCTTGTGTGAAGGTGCGGAATTTGTCTTACATTGTGGTGGAGGGGCATAGAGCGCGTACCCTCACACTTACCCGTTCACTGACCTAGACAGTGAACTTTGGCAAGTTTATAGAATAGTGCGCACTTTTATCAAACGTGAGGACTTGATGATAAGACATGAGGTGTGATGTCGAGGATATAAACAAGGGCCAGGCTGACAGTCGGTTTTAGGCAGAGAAAATACGGTCCGTGCACAATTACAAAGCGCGTTGAACGGTCACATTTCAAGCCAATCATAAAGAAATTTTTAGAGCAAATATGTAAGTGTGGTATTTTATTCCTAGAGGTCTATTTTGATAATTTTATTGAGACATTAGTTATTCTGTACACCTCTCGCTCCAGCTGCAGCTATGAGCCTAATCGTATCCCATATGTTTCATACGCTCGTTCAACGAATTAATACATTCCATTCTATTCATCATCTCCGAAGAAAACCTTGATCGGCAACCACGCATCTCTACAGACTTTGAAGCGGTCGGGGAGTGAGCTCAGCTTCTGGAACTCCTCGGGGGTCAATTCCCAACCGTCAAGCTCGAAGTTCTTCTCGATACGGGAGGCGGTAACACTCTTTGGAATGACTGACGTCCCGCGCTGTAGGCCCCACATCAATAGCACCTGCTGTGGTGTCTTCTCCTTGGCTTTGGCGATCTTTAGAAGAGCTTCGTCCTTGTAGAGAGGAGAATCGGTCGAACCGAGACAGGAATAGGCGGTACAGTGAATTCCCTTGGCTTTACAGTATTCTAGGAGTTTAGGACTATTTCAAAGTCAACTAGATTGGGATTCCAGTGCATTCTACGAGGGAATAAAAGTCCTTACGATGGGCAGTTGGGGTGAAGCTCAATTTGGTTCACAGCAGGAACAATTTTACATGACGGGTCGTTTAGAAGTATCTCAAGGTTCCTAATGCCGAAGTTGGATACTCCAATGTTCTTGACGCGTCCGGAGACTGGGAGCTTTTGCATTTCTTGCCTGGAATTAACATGTTAATTATGGAAGTCTGGTGTCTGAGACTTGTAAGAACGACTCACCATGTCTTGACGAAGTTCCAGTCAGGCAGATGTTTCTTCAAATCATTCGGGTCGGTACTTGAAGGCCAGTGCTGGGAGTTGTTAATTTAATTTCGGTGCAATTGTTCGGATTTGCTTACCATAAGGTAGAGATCAACGTAGTCAACGCCCAAAGATCTTAGTGAAGAGGTGATACCATCTTCGACGCGATGGTGCCATGGGTTGTCAAGCTTCGTTGTGATCCAGATCTCCTCACGCGGAACACCAGAGTCTCTGATTCCCTGACCAACCTCCTCTTCACTGCCATAGGCAAGGGCAGTGTCAATATGGCGGTAACCGCGCTGAAGGGCAACCTTAACGGCTTCGCGGACCTCGCTGGGCTTTGATTGCCAGGTGCCCAGCCCGATAGCGGGTATCTTTGCCCCAGTGTTGAGGGTGAAAGTAGACATCGTGTGCTGAGCCATTTTGCATAGACTTTGGGATCTTAGCATTCAGGGAGAGTAATTATTCGTGAAAGAAGGATTTTAGAGGAGATAAAGCAGATAAAAGGGAATTTGAGTGGGGGAGGCTTCAATATTTTCTATTTGGGGACATCTCCATTCTCGTATTTTGCCATTTCATCATACCACTATGATCCCGAGCTGAAAGGGCGCCCCACCATAATTTTTCCACCAGCTAAATTCGTAGGATGATAATCTTTGCGCCGAGACGGCCGATACTGATCAAATTCTATCCAGCTGCCGCGGTATCTGTCCTGGAGACTGTTGTAAGCAGAGCATTCCGGTGACTTACCCGACCTGCAGCTTGGACTTTCCCGCAACAGCTTCAGAGTCCTCCGACCCCACTGGATTAAACAACCACCTACCAACCTTACCCCCGTCCGGGCTATGTCACGCTTCGTTTCCGGTGGGACGAACGAGCAGCCGCTAGAGCGGGATGATGGGTGGTTAAAAGCACAGAAAGAGATAGAAGAAGCCCGAAGACGGAAGGAGGAAGAAGGGCGCCAGGCAGACGGGAAGTCACTCTACGAGGTTCTCCAAGCCAATAAAGGTGGATTTGCACTTGTCATAGTGTCAGTTTAATGTTTCATCGAACGCAAGGCTAACATGTTAGATCTTGGCTGGTAATTGCAGCCGCAAAACAGGAAGCTTTTGAAGAGGTATGTTCTATCGCCTCCACCAAAGGCCCATTTCACCGCTTTTCTGACAATTATACACTACAGGCAAACCGCCTCAAGAACCAATTCCGCTCCCTTGACGAAGACGAAGTCGAATTCCTCGATTCCGTACTCGAGTCTACACGCGCTAAGGAAGCAGCGATTCGGAAAGAGACGATCGAACAACTAGACCTATTTCGCAAACAGCAGGAGGAAGCGGAGAAGGCAACGCTTGCAGAACAGAGTATTGGTGATCCACTGGGCGAAGAGGAGCAATGGGTCATCAGCGAGAGGAAACGTAAGAAAGGCAAGAATAAGGAGGCCCCAAGGAGAGTGAAACTCCGGAAGTCATCGACGTCAGAGCAAGCTCTACCAACTTCCAAAGCCGCTTTGTCACCAGAGGCTCCGCCTGAACGCGCAAAACCCACAGCGATGCAGGTGAAACCAGTTGAGACAGCGAAAGCAATAACCAGTCCAACGAAGGTCATTCCGGAGCAAAATCAACAAGCCAAGGCTCAGAGTCCGGCAAAAGAATTGCCCTCTGCGTCTCCACAACCTCAACATCCTAAGCCTCTCGCCTTAGGTTTAGCCAACTACTCGTCAGATGAGGATGACTGATTTTGTTAGTAATGCGGATATATGACGATGGCGGTCCTTGTATACCTAAGTTTGAAGTTGTCTATTTTTGAGCAGCGCACCTGGTTTATACGTATCATGAAACTATTTATGGGTAGCACAACGGTCAGGGAAAGGATAAAAGTGTGTAAATTTCCGCTCTACCAGTGGACTCGGTGCAACATCCTAGTCTCAGAATGGACAATAGCAATAATTCAGCAGCCCTATATAACATTCATACATCCGTCAGGTCTGCGGACGAGAGATCTGGCTTGACATATATTGAGTCTGAAACCAGATCCTTTGATGTTCGCTTGCCCACACAACGTCAACCTCAGCCTAACGGCACACATGACTCCCACTTTTCCAACCAGCTCGACGAACAATATTAAAGATGCATTAAAAGGTTGGGTTCAGTTTCCCTGCAAGCCCTCGAAGGCCGCTATGCCAATACCCGATTAATTTCGTTCACTATCCGTGCTCTCATTTTGGATTTATAAAATTTTGCTTGTTCAAACATAATTCCACTCATTCCTAGAGAAGACCGTCGATATGCCTGAATATCTCGTTAGGCTCGCTCAAGTCCACGAGAGCTTCCGCAAAGCCGAACTCGAGGCTCTTGCTGAGTTGACGGGCATCGAGATGGAAATTATATTATACAGCGAAGATGTAAGGCTGGACTTTGATGTGCTCGTGTATTCAATAGCCTTGAAATTTATAGCTCCGTTGAGCGTCTTTTAGAATATGACCTTCGTATCTCTTTTACATCTCTATGAGAAGATCTCAACATATATATTGAGTCACGAATGAAAACTGCTATCTCCGCCCTTCAGTCATCCTCAAAGTCTACCTACCTTCCCGATAGCTATTTCTTTGAATATCTCCATTATCAATACCTTCCAATATCAAAACGTCTCTTCCTATAAACTAATATCTCTACATAGTCACCCTTCTGTATCATCTCCCTCCGCTCCTCCGATGCCGCCACCAACCTCATAACCCGCAGCATACTCTCCCAAGGCATCTACGAGCTCTGGGGCCGCGGAACCAGCTATACCGATCTTCACATCTCCGTACGCGCCCTCTCTACCCCAAAATGGGCGCAGCACCGCACATCCTCGTTCCGCTTCACCCTCGACTCCTTCCGCGGCTCGCGCACCAGCAGCGCGCAACGCAGCATCATCGAGTCCTTCTCCTACATGTCGCTCGACGGCCCAATCCGCATGAAAGACCCGATGCTGGACCTCTGCGTCTTCGAAGACTACACCCTGCACGCCAGCGAGCCGCACGCGCTGTACCTCGGCGCGTTCGTCGCGGGCTCCGGGCGTGCGGCCAAGACGACATACGACCTCAAGAAGCGGCACTACATCAGCACGACGTCGATGGATGCGGAGCTGGCGCTTTTGACGGCGAATCTCGCGCTCGCGGCACCCGGGAAGCTGTTCTATGACCCGTTTATGGGGACCGGTGGGTTTCCGGTTGCCGTGGCGCATTTTGGGGCGATTGGCATGGGGAGTGATATTGATGGGCGTAGTATTAGGGGCATGGGTGGACGGGATGTTAGGGGGAATTTTAGGCAGTATGGGCTTCAAGGGTTGTATTTGGATGGGTTTATCAGCGATTTAACAAATTCGCCTATGAGGGGTTGTATGAGAGAGGATGGGGGAGAGGGGAAGAGAGGAGCATGGTTGGATGGCATAGTTTGTGATCCGCCGTATGGCGTGCGTGAGAGTCTGAAAGTATTAGGGTTGAAGGAGGGAAGGGGTGATGGGAGGAAGGACGTTGCTCATGATAGATACCAGTACGACTTCGTCTTCTCGCTTTGTTTCTCCATCCCAATCACTCTCCTTGTCTTCTTCACTATCCCTCCTCCCTCATTTTCATATCTTCCTTCGCTTTCCATGTTTTCACATCAAATACCTGACCCTATCTCACTTCCAATATCCCCCCTTTCACCTAATCCCAAGCTAACACCCACGTCTAGAGAACCTGGCTACATCCCACCGAAACGTCCCTACAGCTTCACAGCCCTCCTCGACGACATCCTGCACTTTGCTTCCCTGACGCTAGTCGAAAACGGGCGTTTGGCTATGTGGATGCCCACCGCCAACGACGAGGACATTGAGCTCGCCATCCCGACGCATCCATGTCTGAAAGTCGTCAGCGTATGCGTGCAGCCATTCAACAAGTGTAAGATAAGCGCCAGCCCCTCTGTCCCACCTCCCTTCCCTTTTTACATCTGTATGCATCTTTCCACATCACCTTTCCGATCCTCCTCTCCTCTTAATTCTCGAAGCGGATATCCATTGATGATCCCCGAGCACTGCTGATATTTGAAATCGAACACAGGGTCACGCAGACTGCTCACGTACCGCCGACTACCAGATAACGAGGTCGACCGCAGCTTGCCGATTCCGAGGCGCGAGTGCGGTGCTGGGATCCACGCGAACGAGCTGAATGATTTTAGAAGAAAGGTTCGTCTCTCCGCCCTGCTATCTCTCAGCCCCACCACAGCAACCGCAAACAGCGTATTGAGAGCAAACTAACTCCAAACTACCCCCGCAGTACTTCCAAGGCTTTAAGAATCTAGAAAGCGAGGGGGCCAAAGAGCAGGCCGGCGCATTGCCGTCATAGAAATCGACGTTACCGTTAAAGCCACCATAACACGCCCCAACATCTCCCTGGTTGAATCGAACTAGACTGGATATTCAATCTGACCGCCAGTCTCGCTAATCTACATATACAAAACGAAAAAGACCCGGTCCCAACAAGATATTACAACGCTCCATAGAGCACTTCCCTCCGCAACCCGCCCAACGCCACGCTAGAAGCAGACGACATTTTTCCCTCTCTGATCCCTACACAACTACTTCTCCACACCTGGCCCGCAGTGTAAATCCCCCTTCCTAGCCCCTCCATCTTCCCTATCCCTCCCCAAACCCCCACCTCTACACGGCCTCAACCCCCCTCTCCCCACCCCCCACAACCTCCTCTCTCCCGTTCTCCGGCTCTCCCCCCTCCCTATCCTTCGACGCCCACCCCTCGGCCCCTACATACCCCATCACCCCAACGCCCACCCCCCACGCCCGCCCCCGGCTCCGCGCCCCCCAGCTCCAGCCCGCACCCCGCCGAATGGGCAAATGGTACCACCGGAAGCTGAAGTACGCACACACGACGCCGATGAAGGAGCCGAAGAGGATGTCGAAGCCGTGGTGGCGGAAGTCGGAGTAGCGGGTCGAGCAGATGTAGATGGCGGCGCAGATGGGGATGAGGGCGATGACGAGGGTGTAGGTTGGGGGTGCGGCGGCTTGGTTGCGCAGCGGTACGGATGCCGGAGGGGAGGCGGAGGGGTTCGGGGGGAGGGTTGGGGTGTCGGAGGGGTTTTTGGTGGTGGGGTTTTGGTGGTGGGTGGGGAGGATGCTGTGGGTGGGGTTGGGGGAGGGCTCGAAGACGGGGGTGTCGGTGGTGTAGGGGCGGGGTGGGAGGAAGGGGATGGCGATGGCGAATTTGGAGCAGAGGAAGAGGGTTAGGTAGAGCAGGCCGGCCCAGGAGACTGGAGGTCGTTAGTTGTGGTTCAGCAGGTCCGCTGGACCTAGGCATGCGCGGTAGATGGTGGAGGGAGGGGACTAGGGAGAGCGCTGAGGGAGAGCGCTAAAGGAGAGCGGAAATAAGGGATGTGAGGGACTCGACTTACAGGACGAATGCCCGCTCGGGAAGCTGCGGAACCCGTCTTTGAGGATGCCCTTGTCCGTCTGCTGGCAGATGGTCGCGCCGACCAGCTCCCACAGCGGCGAGAGCCCCATGCCGTCGCCGCCGAGCCGGTGCGTCGATACCGCGTCCACGTTGGGGTTGCAGCGGCTGAGCAGATCCGGGCGCGGCTTACCGAAGAGCTGCTTCATGCATTGGGTCAGCATGAAGGCCGTCGCGAGGGACATGCCGAGGCCCATCCAGCCAGCTAGAGGGAGAAATATGTTAGTATGGCGTTTCTGGGTTCTTCTTCGCCCTCTCGCTCTCGCGCATTCTTATCACTTTCAGTGCGTTGAGAGTGATGGCGAGAAGAGAGGCGAGGCGTGGTAGAGAGGGGAGGGGAGAGAGAGACGTACTATTCCACTCCCAGAACTTCCTCCGCCAGATCAGTGCTTTCGATGTGCGCTTGCTAACCGTCGGGCCCGGGACAAAGATTAGACAAACGAGGAAGATGATGACGGCGGGGATGACGAGCCCGGCGACGATGAGGAGCCATGTTGGTATTTTCTCCTTCTTGACGTACGGGAACGAGATGGACAGGTCGAGGAGTGAGAAGGGTCGGTAGTTGGGCGTTATGTTATTCACGCCGCCGCCGAGGGCTGCAATGGCGCTGGAGAATTGTCAGATGGTGTTTAGATGGTGTTCAAATGTCTGGGTGTTCGGATGTTCGGTTGTTCGGGTGTCGAGGTAAGCTTAGGAATGGTGGGTGTGCTGGACGAGGTAGAGCATAACTCAGTGCATGTAGAACTCACATAATAACAATCCAGTCGAAGATGTATGAGGCAACCAGCCGTTTGGACGGCATCATTGTATTCAGCAGCTTCATGCTCGCCGTATATTGAAAGGGGAGATTTCAGGTCAATTACTAAATTGAACCAACAAACAGCAAGTAAGAAAAAAGGAAAAAAAGGAAGAAAAGGAAAGGGAAAGAGAGTGGGACTTGTGGGTTCGACGGAGGGTAAGACGAGTACTAAGTATAAAAAACACAAGACTCGCCCTAAAAAGCTTGGTGCCGCTCGCCGCACACGCACCCCCTTCTCTCCACCATCAGAAGAATGGCCAAAAGTTAAAAAAGAGCGATGGTCGTTAGGGCAAGCGCGCCGGACAAGCAGCGGGCAAGCCATCTGCACTTTGCATGCGTAAGCATCATTAACCAGCCACTGATCACACCCTTGTGCAGGGCACGCGACAGTCTGATGGCCTGTTATGCGAGGGCTAAAAGTAATGACAATCACATTCGCCGCCATTGGCTAGCTCTGTTGAGTGAGCTGGGGGACGCGTCAGCGAGCTGATGTGCAGCTAGGATGCTTCGGTTTCGCCTTTCCCGAGTTTTCCAGATTGACAGCCGCAATTTGGCACTGCGCGTTTCGCAGCTCGGCTAAACAATTTTACCACGCCGTCTATGCGGCATCCCGATGTCAAGTCACAAAAAATGCCACCACTGGTTTCCAGGTAGCCACCGTGCCGCCTTTTCACCCACACCGCCAAACCTAAAATATTAATCCTCGACCCGCCGCATCATCCATTCCGTAAGCCAAAAATAAACAATAGAAAACAGCCGCTCCAGATCCTGCAATGACGTCCCCCCCAGCACCCACCATCGACGTCCTTCTCAACGCCGTCCCAGACCACCCGCAAACCGTCCTCGCCCACCTCGCACGCCACCCTCACCTCGCCGGCGCGCAGGACGGCCACGGCTACTCGCTGCTGCACGCCGCGGCCTCGTACTCGCACCCGGCGCTGCTGCGCGCGCTGGTGCAGACGTACTCGGTGTCGCCCGACCTGGTCGATGAGGACAGCGAGACGCCGCTGTTCGTGTGCGAGGCCGTCGACGTCGCGCGCTGTCTGGTCGAGGAGCTGGGCGCGACCGTCGCCTGGCGGAACAAGGAGGGCCAGACGGCCGAGGAGCGTCTGAGCGAGGACGCCGACTTCATTCCTGTCGCGGCGTATCTGCGCCAGGTCATGGCGCGTGCCGGTGCGCTTTCAGACGCCGGTGCTGCTGCGCACGCGGAGAGTGAGTGTGGTGCCGGCGACGAGCTCCATCATCCGCCGCCGCTGCCGAATGGAATCAAGATCAATATGGGTACCGTTGGGGAGGAGGAGGTTGTGGAGGGTGCGCCGGATCCGGAGTTCAGGAGACGGATTGAGGAGTTGGCTGCCCGAGAGGACTTTCAGGGTGAGGAGGGACAGAGGCAGTTAAGGGAATTGGTTACGGAAGCGGTGGCGGGTTTATCGGCCGGACAGCAGGGGAGGGAGGTGAGGAGGAGGGTGGAGTAACATTACATGTGTTTACAGGTGGGATAGCGATTGCGAATGATTAACGATCGTGATACGATATTAGACAATGGAAGGCTAGAGGTATCCAAGGTTAGCACAAGGATGACACTAATCACGTGTACTACTTCCCCGCCGAACCGGCCCCCAACAGGCAGAGTCTCTCGAGTCCTAGATAAACTCCCAGAATATTGATGTGCCCGCCAGCTTCATCAAGTGGTTAGACAAGCCGAAGTCTCACCGTGATCACTGACTTTCGATTTAGGAACAACCACATTTGAAAGGCTAGTTACTACACTAGGCTTCATTTCAGAGTGTACAGCATCCTCCTTCACTCCACCCATTTAGCTGCATCTCTGCACTTAATCTTTCACTTATATCAGCCTGATCGCCTTCTTAAGTCTACTGCAATTCCACCAACAGCAACTCATGCGAGGGATACAATCACTCCATCCTACCCGACCAACAGGTCTGCTCGGTATTCCGTTAGAGATACGTCTAGAGATCTACCGCTATTTCTTAATCCGACAGGAGCCCATTAAATTGCAATTCCTCACCTTCCACCCAAACCAGTGGCCTAGTAAGGACGATAATCCTCTAAACGCCAAAAGACGCACAGTCGTTCTTCTCATATCGAGGCAGCTCAGCGAGGAAGCGCTGAATGTGCTTTATGGCGAGAATGTCTTCGAGGTTGCCCTTCATTGGGGGAGTCAAAGTATCCTCAGCCAATTCGCACCAGCTAATAGGCAACGAATCCGGCGCCTCCAAATCCTTGCCCGCCCCACTGGCGTTTTCTACGGGTCGCCGCTCAACCTAAACCCTCACATCTTGCCTCCTATTCTGGCAAGTTTGACAAGGCTATACATCGTGCCACAGCAGCCCCTAGAGGTTAGAACTTTCGACAATGCTCCTAGGCTCGAGCAGGAGATGCACAAATGGCTTGCTTGGCTCAAGCCTGTACTAGAGTACGTTAACCAGTACGTCTCGAGTAGAGCTACTATAGAGGTGGACGACAATGACATGGAAGAGACAAGTGAGCTTGTCAAGAGATGTCTCCCGAACGGCTATCGAAAGGTACGGACCTTGGCCGGCGACATGTGGTTCATGAGAGGTATGTTCTCCTAGGATTCAGTATACTGGGATGACGATTATAACCCCACCCCCGCAGATCTTTGGAGGCGTTCGAATTAGACAAAAAGTAATTCATTAGCACCCTCGGCAAGACTGCCTGTGCCGCGCTACTTTGCCTTTATTTCTCGGTACCAAGGGCGCCGATGGAACTAGCAAGGGTTAGTCCTTGAGAAGTATGTAGCTCCTGAACCTGACTTCGTTTGCAGTCCATCCTAGATAGCTTGCAGTTTGCCGTCTTGGAATTGCGATCGAGGGAGTGTGCTAGGAGTGTCTTGTTCTCACCAGTTAATCCGTTGGCAATCCTTCAGCACATGGTAAGCAGAATAAAACCTCTAAATGCTACACAATGGTTCTCTAACGATATGCATTTTAGTTTGCGGTTTCCATTTCCTTTCTCTATATGGGTTGTGGTTGTGCGTCTTCTCGCCTAGTGCCAATGAGATTGAATTGAACTTAGAGAAGCACGGTTTGAAATGCTATGCTCCGGGGTACTCCAAAATGGGCAGCGCAACCTGGAGCAGTCCGAACTGGACTACTCTAAGCTGGGATAATAAGGATTGGCATAATAGCACCAGATGAGAGGATGAGCTAAGGTATCCTGAATTATTAGGTCTCTCCCGCATGAGTGTGGCAACTGATTCATTGAGAATTCTGTAGAACTTCGAGAGTACTCTCACAACCACATCTTCACAGCATGCGGGCAAGAGAATTTCATTAATTATATTCGAGGTCTATAGCCGTGTATCTAGCTAATTAAGCTTGAAAGCAGCTACTTAAAACCGAATCAAGCGTAAAGAAGTGCCAAAAGCACCCCATCGCATCGCTTTTCTTCCATCCAAGGAATCCCTATCCTATCTAGATAGCTTGAAAACCTGGACACAAGCACCTGGACAGAATCCTACCCATCATTACCATACCATCCTTTTCAGATCTTACCTCCACGACTGGATGGAGCCCGGCTCTTTGGATGGTATGAGTCTATCCCTCTAGGAGGATAGAAACTCCCTCCTATGAATCCTGGCGGGACAGCTTCAGCAAGGCGTCTCTTAGCCTGAAACTCGGTCAAAACTTCATCTGCCGGGCGCTTCCGAGTTGTAATGAGATCCGTCGTTATTGTGGTTGGGCAAACTCGCAAACGAGTCTCATGAATATCGTCGAAGCAACTCTGGAGCCATCTTCCAACTTTTTTCAGAAAACTCACACCAGTTCCGTCAGGTGCCTTCTCCACATTAGGATTGTTCCAGCCCCCCTTCTGTCGTGGCAAACTGGATTTAATAGTCCCCATAATGCTATGCACAGACGATTGTTCGCGACCTTCATTTTTACTCGCATTGACGAGTTTGTCACGCCAGTAAGTAATGCTGGTAGCGTAATCCTAACATACAAAGGTCAGTGGGAGAGCACTAAGAATCCACGGGTAATCATACCACGCTTGCCGCCTTGCCGGCTTGGACGCCGTAGACGGGGCTGTTAGGAATGTTTTCAGCTTCCATTAGTATCTGCCATATAACAGCCATCTGATGCTTAAGCGTCTCGATTTGCGTGGCTAGGTACACGCGATTAAGCGTCGTAGTGAGTGTCTGATTGCTCGACTCTACAAACAAATCTTTCTCGAAATCCTTCAACTTCTTTTCGAAATTGAAGGCAAACTCTTGTTTTCCCTTGGCGAAGTTACTCTCCAAGCCCTGTAAGCGTGTATTCAGGTCTAAGATCGAGCGATCCAACTCGGATCGAGGGCCGATAGGTGGGCGATGAGAAAGGTCGGGAGCCAGCCTAGAGCCGCTCTTCCCTATTTCTCTAATCTTTCTGCGAATAGGTAATTCAGCTGCACGAGAATTCTTGCGTTGCTCTGCAGGTTTTGCTTTCACTAGCTCGAGCTCACGCATTTCCAGCTCTTTCTTTTTTTCCTTGTCCTTGCTATCGAGCTGGTCGCGAAGCGTAGTGATGATCTCTCTCATCTGGGTTTGATTGTTTTGCAAGTGACGGACAGCGGCCGAAAGAACGCGAATGGTCGCGTCCGGATGCTTTAAACCTGCTTCCTCGCTCTCCAGCTGCATATGTGCCTCAAAAGCAGCAGTCCCATCTCGCAGGGCTTCCAATTCACTCACGATTCCCGCCTGTTTCTCTTTGATCTCCGTTAGTTCCTTCCCCTGGCCGTCCAAGGTATCAGTCATTCCATTCTGAACGTCTCTAGTGCGACGGATCGCGTCAACAACGGGAGCGAGGTTATGTGAAGGGTCGATATCCCTATTGCTGTGCAGAATCCAGTTGTGAGCGCTGCGTGTGAATCCATTTGTGGCATTAGAGCCCGCTTGAAGCGGCTCGATTACCGGCCTCATCTCTTCCAGCAGCTTGTCAACTGCTTCATGAGTATTTACGGATGCCTAAGCATAATCAACATCTAAGTAGCTTTGATGGAGTAGCGCGGCTTACCATTGCATTCACTAAACGAGAGTATTGGAAGGTGGGTGGTGGAAGAAGAAAATGCAACGCTCCAAATGGAAGGAACGAGGCAAAGAAATAGTTGACGACGCGACTTCACTGCGAACATAAGTCATCCGCTGCTACACTTCACCTCACCCTTTGATGATTAGCTAAAAATCCGCACGCTGAAGACACTCAAGTAGTATCTATTCCAACGCTCCACATATGGGCACTTTTTTTCTTCTTTTCTTCTTGCCGCCGGTTTTGGAGGGGTTTGCCACCTTTTCTCGCGGCACTTGCACCCAGGGGTAAGGGCCATCCAAGCAATGGCAAATCAGCATTAAAGATCATCCAATGGTCACAACCTCTGTCGTTAAGAACGACAATGTGCCAATTTATCACACGTGAAGCATGGGATATATTCCGAACAAGACAGTTTCATTGCTTCAGGCTATAAGACACTGTCACTGATTCCAGACCACGCCGCCCAGACGCTTCTTCATTCTGCGTCGGATCCCACAGTTCAATGTTATTAACCAGGATGCCAAGGATATCTAGATGCCTCTTGGGCATTTTGGTATGCAGAGCTGGGCCATATTAGAAGCAGTTCAATCATAAGGGTGAGTAGACATACTGTCGCCAATACTATCATCATCGGTTGGGTGTGTCAAAGGCTACGTAGAGCACGTCCCCTAGCCGAACGCAAGAACTTGATGCTTGTCTTGAAGACGATAAGAATATCGATGCCAGCAATTTATTGGAAATCGAAGTGGGGAAGAAATCACTCCCAGGGGGGAAAGTGTATCGTGGCAGTAATTTTGTCGTAGTCAATGAAGACATGTATTCTGTGGAGGAAACAAAAATCGGCGCCTAGCAGATTCACATGCTCGAAATGCGAGCCAGCGTTCGGCGGGTGCATCGGGATTTCTTTGCCATTAATCTGAACGTGAAAGCTAGTTGGAACCGGGTTGGTTCCAAACAGCTTGTCGCATGCCTAGAAAGCGTTATTAGTAGCTAGAAGTGAAGGGCTTAAGGACTCCACATACTTCTTGTGAGAGGTACGAGAAGGGACTTCCACTGTCATACAAGAAATGTATGACATATGAGTGTGGCTTGCGGGGGAGTCTGACGACCAGCGGAAAAAGCACGCGGTGATATTCGCCAAACACAATACCGTTCACGGTGGTGTAAGGGCTTGTCAGATGCGGCGTTTCCGACAGGTACGCCGACCCGAGTTCGGTTGAGATCTCGTCATACAGGACCTTCTCATCGATATCGGACAATAGTATGTCGTAGAGGTTAGGCATATCGGTGGGAGCGACGTCAATAGGGCCCTGGTCAGCAAGAGAAAGGAAGTGGTTGTGATCTGAATCAGTGTGTGAAGGGCTGCCAGTGGGATCGTCCTTGAGTGGTCGAGGTTGAGAGAAGTAGAAAGCCCAAGGCCGGAGAAAGGAAGACATAAAGGAAGACATGTTTGCTTGCTGAATAACAATAGCAAAAGGGGAAAGAGAAGTAGGCAGTAAGAAGGTGCTGTTGGAGGCAAGAACCAGAGGTTATCGCGGGCCTTGGCACTTTTCGCTTAGGGCTAGTCCCGCTAAACCCAAACAGGGGCGCCCCAGGACAGAGTTTACAGCCTTCAGGTATTGAGGTAGGTGCACTGTGCAGCAATGCAAGTTTCTGCGCAAATGAGAGTCCGCTACCCACTTCAGTTGTATGAGCGTTAACGTCTGGGGGTTCAGTGTCCGTCCGAATTGGCCAGCTTTCCTGTAGTAACTCTATGTCCGAGAACATTCACCTCCGTTTTTAGGGATGAGTGCGCGGTGGTCGTACCAGCTAAACACAATTAAGGACCATGTTCATGCAAAAAGGCAAAAGGGCCAAAAAAAATTGGTGAGGTAGAAAAATAACGAGACAATTCGCGTCTCGATGCGATTTACTCGTGGTCGAGCGCCTTGCCATGGGCCACATGGCCGAAGTTAATGTGACGGTAGTAGTTTTGCTACAGTGCTGACGTGATAAAGAGGAGTGGAGTTCCTATCTAGCAAAACCTAAGCTATCTATTATGTAACATGTTTAATCTGTGACTGTCGACAAAGCTTTAAAAAATGGTTTCAGTCTAAGTGAATACTCCAGGACCTTCTCTTTCATGAGTTGTAGCAGACTGTTGGGCTTTGTATTGCATCGACACCTAGAGCGGTTTTCAAGGCTTCAAGAAGGTTTTCGCGCTTCGGGTCACGAAATTTCGTGTCTGGTCCCTTCAGTGGCTAATTCTGTTGACAGACTCCAAGAGGATGGAGGTCCGAGAGAGACCTAGTGCACGGGCCGGTGGCTGGTGGCCAAGCCCCCGGCAAACCAAAAAGAAGCAGCGCACCGAAAGGTGGGTAGGTAGACAGCAAGGTAGGCAACAGGATTGAAGCCTACGAAGGATTCAAATCTAGTCTTGACAAAGTCAAGTCACTAGGCAGACATGCTCTAGGTCGACAGGTGGATTTTGTATTAACCCCTTTCTAAATTCCAAATTCCAAATTGCAAATTCGGTAAAGTTCGTCGATGCGTAGCTTAAAAATATACTTTCGCTACCAGAAGTTTCCTATGAATTGTTGAATTTTCGCTCCAGCGCCGTGATGCTGAAGAATTTGCTGTAAAAGAATTTCAGAAACGACATATCAGTGTATGGCATCCGTCATTTGAACCGGTAGTTAATCTTGCATTTAGTGAAATATATGAAGACTCGTTCTGAATAGAAACGAATAGAAATTTTAGCAGTAAGGATTCCGTTTTAATTTTGAAAAAATTGAGTTAATGCAATCTGGAATACTCGGTAGCTAAGTATTATCTTGCCCTGAATGGCTCGACAAATGGTGACTCTTACATTACCTTGATATTGAGTTTACAAAGTCTACTCAGCGCTCTGAACTATCACAATTCTTCCCTATATAACTGCTCTCCCAACCTGCTTACTTTATTATCACCAACACTGCTCTTGCTAGGAAATTCAACCTTACAACATGGTATGTAGCTCTTTACCCTATATCAATACTTTGTGTATTAATTGCCCGATAGTCAGAATTCGGAATCAAGCGTATCGAAAACACTGAGAGCCCCCTTGGCCGCCCCAACGAGGAATGGGAGTTTCTCTCGGAAAGGCCTAGAGACCCTCACAGCATAGAGATGCCCCGGGATATGAATCACCTGAGCGATGGCGCCAGCGGAAATCCGCGGCCCCAAGATGATATTCAAGAAGAATACACTACTACACCTGCAATTTTCTTGGATGGAGTAAGTTTCGCCATTCCTACGAACTTGTAGTATGCCTACTAACAAAGATTCTAGATGTTGAGCGAGGAAGCAGATCGGCGAGCGAGTATTCACGAAGAAATTAGTGGCGAATATGGCTTAGTTGTGGATGCTTCCACTATCAATCAAATGGAAGAGTGCGTTGGCAACCATGCAGGCCGTCTCACTGAACTCGAGAACGTAATATCGACTATACAAACCCGCCTGAACGATCATCTCCATCAGATCGTGTCGCTGGTCTCGGAAAACCGACCACAAACCACCCGCAAGCTAGAGAGCGCTCTCCGTTGCGTTTCATCGGAGGTCAAGAATATTGCAGTCCAGGTCGCGGCCCTGGGAGTAGGCGACTTCGCCGCGCAAATGGCTACAATATCTCAAATACAGAGTCGCCTCGGAGCCCACGCGAGCCAGTTACAAGACCAATTCAACAAAATTCAGTCTGACGTCCAAATGCAAACGCGCGAATTAGAAGCACTCGGCTCTAAGCAGTCGGAAATAAAAGCTACTCTGGGCCGTCATATAGCTAATCTCGACTGTGATTTGGACACTTACCACAAAGAATTACAGCAAGTCCGTGACTCGCAGAAAAGGACAGATGAGCGACTCCAGAAATTTCTAAAAACTCAATCCGACATCAACGACAGATTAATGGGTAACATTGGCATCGTTTCCGACAAACTTACAGAGACAAAGACAAAGACTTCGCAATCTTCTATCAACGCCGAATTGAATAAAGCCATCGGAAAGCAGCGAGAAGGGCTATTCAGCATAGCCAACAACGTCCAGAACATAGTTGAAGATCTTTCCAAGTTCAAGCGGGTTCAGAGGAGTGTCAACACTGACGCAAGCAACAACCTAACCCAACTTCAGAACACTGTTGCTAAGATTAGCTCCAATATTCAGAAAACCGTCGACAGCGAGCTCAAGACGTCGCTGGACTCCATTTATGCCGTGCAGAATCACTTGAACATCAAGTTGCATGGGCTTGAGGGTGTTGGTACAGCCCGAGTTGCCGCCGTTGAAGCCTTGAAGAAGGACTTGACCATTCTTCAAGGAACAGTCAAAACCCATGGCAACAAGCTGGAGGCGCTACCGTCTGAAATCACTGAGATCCAAAAGCCGATCAAAAGTGAGTCCGATCGAATGGATGGGCGGTTCGGTGCTCATGTCGACAAGCTAGACACTCCACATGCACAGGTGACCGCAACGGGCAAACACGTAGAAGACGTTATGTCCGAGCTACTCAAAAACCACAATGAATTGAGCGACGATATGAAAGGGCTCGGTAAACGGGTGGAGGAGCTGGAGGACTTAATTTGAAAGAAGGGTCCCGAAAGCCGCTAGAACGTTCAGGTGATTATACACCTATTCGATACGGCGAGTAATAGTCCCTGCTCATTTATAACTATGTCGCTAGCAGCCCAGAAACTTCCTTTAAGTTAGTAAAATTACAAATCCAGACCATCACCCCAACTTCTGCAGCAACAGTCTCGCTCCCGCATTCCCTTTCTTCCCCTTCAGTTCCTCTTCCCCCTTTCCGCCCTTCCTCTTTTTCCCTTTCTTTGCTCCCTTATCATCATCATCCAGCCTCTCTCCGGCCGCCCTCTCCAACGCCTTCCTCTGCCCCTTAAGCGCACCTAAAACCTTCTCCTCTTCCCACCCATCCGCCTCCACCAAAGCCACCACAACAAATGCGCCAGGTCCCGTCGCCCACTCCACAATCCTGCCCTTAACCCGTTCCCAAAGCAGCTCAGCAAACCCTAGCTGCGGTTCCACCGGCACGACTTTCTTTGCCTTTGCGTCGAACCGCCCGCCCTGCACCAGGCTCTTCAGCATGCGGCACCCAGCCGCTGAATTCGCGATATGCGCTTCGTTCTCAGGACGTGGATCACCGGCCGCGAGGTCAGCTACAGCAGCCAGCGCGGCGGCTTTGTCGCCCTCGGCGCCGAGGAGGACTTCGGTTAGGAACTGGCATCCGAAAGACGAGGTGGCGAAGTCGGGGGCGCGGGCGGCGATGGCGGCGAGGAGGGGCGCGGATACGGCGCGGACGAGCTCTTGCAGGCGCACCGCGGGGTCTTTTTTAGAAGTCGACGCACGGATGGCGTGCACTTCAGTCAGGAGTGTGAGACTCGTGGCGTTCGGATCTGGGAAGAGCCACTTGGCGGAACCGGCAAAAGGGTAGAGCAGGACGGTGCGGGCGTCAAGGTGAGTGGCCAAGGCGAGGATCTTGTCATGCAGCGCGTCTGCGGGGGCATCCTGCGGGATTAGTTCACCGAGGACTGATTTGGATGAGAGTTTAGTGTCGTCGATTACGGAGAGTGCGGTTAGTAGGACGTGGTGGGCGTGGGTGTCGAAGGCGAGGAGTTCCATGGTGTCTTTGTATGCGCGTAGGAGTAGCTTGCGGTCTTTGGCGTTGCCATGCGCAAAGGCGAGGCAGACGAGGCGCGAGCCCGATTTCGTGAAGGCAAGGTTCTTTAGGAGATCCATATCGGGTTCTTCGCCCTCTTTGGCGTCTGGTTTTAAGTGCTCGAGGAATTCGGTTACCTCACTGCTGCCGGGCTTGCAGGTGAGGAAGTACTGCAGCATTGCGTCGTGAAGCATAGTGAAGCCGGTTAGCTTCTTTTGGATAAGCTGGTTGATGAGGTTGTGCAGGTAGTTCATAATGGGTTGGCGCTTTTCAGGCGATTCTTCAAGGATTTTGGATAGATCAGAGGTAATAGGTTTTCCCTTCTTTACTTTAAAGATGGCGAATTCCGGACCGTACCACTCGCGGAGTAGGATGGCTTTTTGTTCAGGAGTCGCCATGCCTCTGTAGGTGTCGTCTAAGATCCAAGAGGCCTCGGGATGGTTAATCAGGCGACGGATATGACCATAGAATTCCGAAATAATCATCTCTTGGATCCCAGTGCCCCTGTCATGCGAGCTTAGCATCCCAAGTATCCGTGGAAGTGATGGATGGAACTTACCCTTGAACAAGCAACTTGCCAATCAGAAACTTGGCATATCTGCTCTCCGCAAGCGCTCTAAACTCGCCCTGCAATTCCCTAGCAATCATTTTCCGCTGCTCGGTATTCGCATATTTTAGAGCACATTGGATGACTCGCACGGAGTCGTGCTTGAATACGAAATCCTTTACTCTCCCGGTGATAATCTCGAAGAGCTCTTCCACAAGCTTGTCTCTTTCATCCTTGGGAACGTGAGACTTGCGTCGTAACCGCTCCCACAGTTGCTTTGACCGTGCTATGATATCTGCATTGGGCTTCGCAGCTTTTCGTTCTTTCGAGAGCGCCTTCTGCTTGGCATGTGCTTCCTTTGACGATGAAGCTGTAAGATATTAATTCATGCGTAATGCCATAAAAACGTACGAACATACCATTCAACGCCTCTACCGTAGACGGTTTTGTTCCATTGACCTTATCTTTGTTCTCTACCTTGGCTTTCTTAACTTCCCGACCTTCATCTCCTACGCCCGCTTCAGACTCGCTTTCGTCAGAGTCGCTGTTATCCTGCTCATATTCCTCCTTCGCTGAAAAGCCATAGAATCCGTTCTCATCTTCACTCGTGTCTGATTCCACTAGCTCCTCAGACTCAGATACGGGTGTACGCTTAGGTCCCTTCTTGGCGGGGATTACGATTTCTTTTTTCCCAGAAGGCTTTGCGTCGCGGACTTTCACTTTCTTAGCATTGACACCATTGGAAGATTTGACATCTTCCGTAGCTTGTTTTCTTTTCAGTCCAGCAGCCATTGTGGTTCTGCGAAGCATGCGTTTATTCGAGGTTGGTTGTTTGTGGAACTCTGCAAAATTCAAGCATCACGAAAAATTCCAGGCGGTGAGAGATTTCCTGCCTGCGCCAAGAAGGCGGAGGTCGCGGAACTAATCTGCTTTCGCGCAGACAAATCAAAAGCATCCATTGATAAAGTCATTATGATTCCATTAATTTATAACTACAGGTATAGCGATGAGACTCCAGAAGCATGCCCCGAAAAATGCTGCTGAAACGACCGTGATGCTCCGGGTAGCCGTACAGAAGATAATTGTTCCAATTGATAGATCCATCCAAACGCCTTCATTCTCACAGGAAAACCAACCCCTTCCCTCCTAGCATTTCCTTACCATTAATACAGCCATTGACTCATAATTCATCGAGCCTCTACGGGCAATTCTTTGTGGCTGCTGTTGGGCCGAGGCATGTTCCTCAATTCTGCACCCTGCCCGCTTTGTCCCCGCTTCCTGCCTGTAAAATGGAAAGTATGATGGCTCGAAGACGGCCTGTTTTCAGTGTTGCTGTTCGCTGGTGTGTCGGAGTTATCGCCGAACCTTGAGAAAAGTCCGCGCTTCTTTACTGGTTTGACTTCGTCGTTCAAACCGACCTCTTCAAAGCCTTCCTCAGCCGTCGCATCTGGAGTGCCAATGCGACGCTCGTTCAGGGACGATCGCGGTACTCTTGCTCGACGGGAATCAAGGCTTTGGCGAGGCCGACAGTCTACGTCTGGGATTGGAGAACGTGCAGAGATGTCCTGATCCCATTATTTAGCTGCATACATATCGCATGAAGATGCTAGACATACGAATGACCTCCGGTATGAGTCGAAAGACTCGCGAGAGATGCTGAATGGCTCATTTTCACTCACTAGGCTTCGGTGATTCGACGACGTGGTCGAGAGATTGGATCTGCTGTGCCAAAAACTCGGTTTTTCCGGAGGCGACGGCTACGAGGCTGAACATCAGTTTCCATTCATGCATGTGCATTCGAGTATAGGGGTAGGAGGGCGATCGTACTGGAAGATAGACTCCACTGTCATTGATTTCTGTTGCATGTAAGCGCCAATTCGCACGTTCCAACCGCCGCAGACATGTGCAATGCAGGGCGCATTCGCAAAACGATGGTAAAGAAAGAGGCTTTACCACTCAATTTGTACTCAGTGGGCTCCTTAATGTCCATCGGTTTGGATCCTGCGACAGGCGTATTCTGAAATCCTCGATCCGCCCCGCCCCGGGAGAGCGGTCGATTCTCATCGTTGATCTCCACACCACCGACGGTTTTCCGGAAGGGATTGCGGATAGGCATGACTGATGAGGCTGTCAATGTTCTTTGTAACTTGGGCTGACAATGTTAGAGTGAAAAGAAAGAACTACGGGCAAGTAGGGCAGAGCAGGGCAGTGCAAGCGTCGTCATGAAATCAACCAAGCGGTCCTTCCAGATTCCGAGTTGCCGAATTTAGAAAGGAAAGATTTACGCTGGCGGTGGCGAGTAAGGCTCACTCGAATTTCAAATACGCGAAGACATAACGTCTGGAGAAATATTTCGTACGGACTCCGGGTGGATTAGTGTTAACGGTGCGGGCTGGAGATCACGGCAGAGGCGCAAGGTCTGTGGACTCAAATCTCCTTAATACTATATTGGGGTATATAACAATATAATTTATATTACAATTTATATCCCTTGATCAAAACTTTTTGGTGTAATATTACGATAATCTAACTTTTGACGATATCGTTAAGCATTTACTACCAATATCGGTATAACTAGTAGTAGAGAATTTGTATGGGAGAGGGCCCTATTTGGTCGCGAGGTAGACATCCTAGGCCTTTTTAGGTATTAAACTCCTCTTTTTCCTGCTTATTCTCTAAACACGTGACTCTTGATATAATAATACCATTGGCATTACGATACGCTCGGCTAAACAAACGGCATCGTGCTAGGTACGTCACGCGCGTCCCTGCATTTGAAGTTGGGCAATCGCTGCGGACATGGAGAATGGACCCTTGATCGATATCTTATCTCGACATCCGTCCTGTACTTTTTGGTGTTGTATCCATGTGAAAGACTTTCGGATGGCTGTTGTCCCAAATCCCAGGTTGCTCTACTTGGGAATGAGGTTGTCTTGTGATGCACACAGAGCGCTTCGGCGTTGTGCAGGTGATCATTCAGATTGTGATAACGAAATTTTCATTTCATAGCAGCCAATTGATACAGCCGTTCAGGTGGTGCCGCCGAAATCTACACACCACCTTCAGCATGCTTTTGATAGGGTTTGCAACTCTACAGCAGCACCAATAATGCTAACGGTAAAAATTGTCAGCGGAATCCGTGCGGCAGGATTTGCACCCAGGTCATTAACTCAACGCTACAAACGCCTCCAAAATATTTACTTAGCACTCTTCATAAATCAACTATCAGCACATAATGGTAATTGATCATCTCCAAGGTGAAGCTTGCGTTAATGCTCATGTTGAGGGGCGCCTCTAAGTCTTCTTTACGCTTCTTCTACGTTTAATTTTTGTAGACTTTAAGAATCTTAACATATGTGGTAATGGTTTTGAATATACAATGCATCGACTTGGGCTATATATCAAGTGTGTATTCATTCATACCAGGATCTTGCAGTAATACTACAAGTTTATTTGATAACTGGAATGAGGAACGTGAGACTCGCAGAGTCCGCTTAGGGTTCAAAGACAAGCTGGAAACATATGCTCTACTCTGGTCCTTTAAGTATGTATCATTATGTCTCAGAAATCCGTACACTGAGTATGATGGTGGAGAGATGCTGATGGTAAGAATATCGACTTGTATTGTTAGCCGTATCAGGGAGACTGCTTTGTATGTCTGATGATAGGATCAGTCGGACACGTGCGTGAGGTTAATTGCGTTGATAGACCGAGTACAATGTAGGCCGGTTACTCAGACCACGCGATATTTTATTCAGCGTCTCCAAGCTTCTAGATCCCTTGCTCGTGAGTGCACTAGTAGGATACGGCTAAATTTCCCAGGTTCTGCGCCAAAAGACGCCAGCAAGAGTTGGGGTGGCAAAGTAGTGGTACTAAGATGTTCGGTTGCAACTTCAGATTAATCTAAAAGCTTCAGAGTACGTTAATTTCGGAGTAATTTTACCTGCATGGCCTTAAGATTTTAATATTCCTCTCACCGGTCACAAAATGCCAAAATAATACGCCAAAAGTTAGCAACTTTTTAGCGGTTTTTTTTTTTTTTTGGCTGGGTTCCGGTTCTAAAGAGTTTGGCCGAACAATCGCCCCAGATTCAGATTTGAACTCCAGATCGGTTATATTCTAAAGTTTTGAGATTGATTTTGAAGTTGTAGCCGAACCTCCTAATATTGGACGAACTTTCGTCAGATGATACTGTACCTAAGCTTCGTGTTCGACGATATTGCTTCTCACCTCCCAGTACCATGGAGAGGATCTCGGGTGCTGCACACCAGCGGTGTGTTGGAGACGGTGCGGCGGACTTGCTTTCGGTTCCACAAAAGCTATGTTTGACTGCCTCGATATTATTACGAGCCATTCCGTGACCATGTAGAGTCAAAGCGCGCCAAGGTAACCTCTTACGCCTCTCGAAGACGGCACAGTTGGGAGGCAAACAATGTGTCAATGCAGCGCCTTATGTCGATCGAAGGACTAAGGATTCAGCAACTGCAGTCGGTGGGACGGATGCTCATGCCTGTAGCACTGAACCTGTCCAAGGCGGTTCCTTAAACCTAGAGAGAGATGAGAATGACGATCCACGGGAGAGTGGCACAGATATCTTTTGACCTCGGAAAAGGCGTCATCGGATGATTAGATTAAGGGGAGGTTGAGAAGCTCAGTCCAGGACTGCCCTGGCAGCACGCGATTCGGTGATCAAACGCTCCCGCTTGGCCCCACTAGGGGGCGCCCAGCGAAGTGGCGAGCCAGCCAAGCGGACGCACTTCAGGACACGTCAAAAGCCAATATCTTCCACTTTCGTGACCATGCCCGCATGAGTTCCACAGTCGTTTCACCGAGTGAGAGCCTCCGAAACCTCGCATCTGCAAAGCAGAGCAACCCCGGATAAGCCGTGAAGAGACCGTTCGCTGAGAGCGTCCCGTACGGCGTCAGTGAATTCGTGTACCTGCTTCGAAGCTCCAACAGATGCCAGAGTTGCCCTTTGCTGTGCCGCGCAGCGGACGATCATCATGTAAAAACAACGCAAGGCAACGCCCTGTAAGGCCGAGAGATGCAACGAGTAATGCCCCTGTCGCAGACCTCCACCCCTTGACTACGAACCCGTGGCTTTTGCCCAAAAGCGGCTTATCACTGACAAATTTAGAATTTAGACAGCTGCTTGACGCCTAGATGCCTTCAAATTGCCTCGTGGTGCCACTTCAGCTCGGTTTCCTTTTTTCACGTTAGCCTCGTTCTTTTCTGTTTCCTTGGTAGTTGTGGCATGGCCGTCTGGCTTCGATATATGTCTCCCTTTGACCCAAAGACTCACCAAGTTTCCTGTGCTTCCACCCACCCCGAGCAACGGATACCAGCAGCCCATGCACGGGTTCTACAAGCATTACGCCTAGCCACAAGTTCACCCGATTCTGGTTCATCTGTGACACAATCGATTTCTCTTTTGGGCTCTTGGCTCTTCTAGTGAATCACACCGTCGCTCTCTTTTGCAGGCTGTCCACACGGCACACGTCATAACAACCATTCCGAACGTTCGTTTAGCAGTGTAGCTTTCTTCAGCCTCAGTACTTTCTCCATCTGGAATTAAGTCGGAATCCTGGGTTGGATACCGATGTCAGCAGCTGAATAGTATCCGGGTTTACTGTGATCGAGCTTTCTAGACCAGGCCTCCAAGCAACCAGACACTCATGAACCTGACTGCCGGGAGAGCAAATACTCGTTACTTCATCTCCAAACTTATCCTTCCATTCTCTACATGAATGGTCTCTGGTGATCCTCTCTTAAATCTCACCACAGCCTTAATATTCGACACACTCGCTCTTTCCTAATTACCTACAACGATCCGATCGTCACGCCATTACCGTCTGTCACTATCGCTACTCCATTATCCTTAATTATCCCTTTCGAAGTCAGCTATGGGGCGAAAATTCTTTCAAGACTGGGCGTTATGGGAGAAGATGACCTTTGTACGTTTCCAAAATAGTCAGAAATATTTTATTGCTAACATGTCTTCTGTCACTAGGTTCTAGCTTGTGGCATAGTACGTCCTGTTCAAATATATTCACACCTCACATTCTAACTATATAGGTGGTCACAATCATCGGCGGACTCTGCAAGCTCAAGTACTCACATTGGAAGATACGAAAGTACAACAAGGTTGCCGCGACCGAGGCTGCTCAAAAACCAGAGGTGCTCGAGGCACAACAACCACCCGAAGAAGTCCAAGAGGGGAAGGATGAAATACCTTTCGGTATAAGAGCAATTGAGAGTGGAATCGAAGTGGACGGTGTCTGGATTTCACGAAACAATACTCCAGTCCCCAGCAGTGCCTCATCAATCTGTAATGAACCGAGACACCGCCAGAATGGCGCAAGCCCCAGTTGCGACAGCATAGAGTTAGAATTGCCCCAACCTGTCCATGGTTCCTCTAGTCGGGCGAGTTCATTCGACCGAGCTGTCTCTGCTGAGCAACTTCCGGATAGCAGACCATCATCTCCAAGACTCAGCACTTCTACCCGCGGACGTCAAGCCATGCAAACATCACAGTCAAGATACAGTAATCCTAATATCCTGAGACACTCTTCAACGTTGAATGCTCTAGAGGGCTTGGACTCTGGAGCTTCATACGGTAAGCCTTTTCTTTTTCCTCGACTGTATTTGCTTTGAGAAAAAGAACTGATAAAATACGTAGCAACTGGTGAACCTAGTAGTGGCAAGCAAAGCTCTGCATCCTCCGGCAAGTCTGGTCATGAAAGTGACGAATCTGATTATAACGCATCGTCACTACTTCGATTTCAACAAGACCGGCCATATGGAGCAGCATACCTTAGTCCCAGAGTTGTGTCAGCGCCCCCAATTGATCCCAGGGTAGACCTTGACCTTCTCCAGAGTCATCGCCTGTCCCATGTCGCTGAAACTGGTCAACTTACTCCACGTATTCGTAAACCTGGTTTCAGTGGCGAATGGGCCAGTATAGTCGAATCGGGCAAACCGGAGAACGCAGCTGCTGGCCCAGTCGATTACTTTATCCCTCGACGAACAACACCTTCGCCTCCTCTCTCGGCTGCCCTTGGCCCTCAAATTTCTCCTAGTCAAAGCACTCCCGTGAGGCCTTCAAGTCAAGACAGCTATTCAAACAATGCAGCAAAGCAAGCCGTTCCGTTACCAGATACTTATCAACCCCGCGGACCGCATACCGAAGAAGAGGATGCCGAGCTCTCACAGCAGGCCTCGGTACTACAAGTTCATCGCAATTCCGAAGTTCTACGCAAAGTTAACTCAGGATTCGAGATTCTCCGGCCAGGCACATTCAGTGTAACCACGTCACCAGCAGGCGATGATAGGGATCTTGAATCCGGAGAGAAGCGGCAATCAAAACGGTTACAGAAGAACAGGCGGCCATCAGAAGGATACAAGGCCTCAAACTTTGTGGAGCAGGTCTAGCCTTGTTATACTAACGTTTAGAGGGAACAGCGTGGGAATCGCATTCGCAGGTATGAAAGCAAACCCGCAAGACCATTATTGTGCTACGCGCATACTCGGGAGCATTAGGCGTTGCATTACTTGTCGGGTCACTGGCATTTGTTTTGGGGGGGGGGGGGTTTGGAGTTACTAATTGGTTCATTTGCATGAGATTTGAGGTTGATATTCATTCAAGACTTGATGGGTACTGGGACTCGTTTCCCATACAAAATAGCGTTTTTTGCCCCCCTGTAAAAATAACCAATATATTATGTAATAACTTAAAACTTAAACCTTTATATACAGTTTAGCCTAACTATATAAACTATAACTTTAATATTTAACTTATTTTAAATATCTATTATTTTTAATAGGGGTAGAAGATCACTAATTTATATAAAATGGCCCGAGTTTAGAGGGTGGCGGGTTCTAAAGGACCGAGCTTATATAGTATACCAAAGTAGATTATTTAATAAATGATGGATAATACCCTAAAATGAATGTATTTCGATGTAAATAATCTTCAACTAGTGTTGCTTAGAGTGAAGCACGACCCTAGCCCTGTTATCATTATTGGCGAAAGGGTCAGGTGATCAGGCGCTCACGCCAACGCAGACCGCGCCATCGCGATTTTTGTTCGCCTTTGTCGACTTCTCTCATCACCTCCGGACGCCACAACTGTCACGCATTACTTATATATGCCCAGTATAATTGTTGTAATAGAGAGGCTTTAAGACTTTATTGCAAAACATGAGTGCCGAAGAAGAGCAGTTCGAGGAGGCTGGAGCTGGAGGACCCGGAGCGCCAACGCCGCTCGCGGCTCTCGAGGTATTCGCGTTTTTTGCCTCAACCCAAAGGTAATTGTGCTGATTTGTTCAAAGGGTGTTAATGGTCTGACTGCTCGCGATATCAAACTCATCATCGACGGCGGTTACAACACAGTGGAATCTGTGGCGTACACGTATGTATCTCTTCTCTCCTGTTTTGAATTTAAGCTCAAAGAGAGTATAGGCCCCGAAGAGCACTGGAGCAAATCAAGGGAATTTCTGAGCAGAAGGCGTCTAAAATACTTGCAGAAGGTAGGTGCTCTACCATATCTAAGTAACAGCGTTTTATCTGACTTTCACAGCATCTAAGCTTGTCCCCATGGGTTTCACCACAGCAACAGAAATGCACCAACGGCGAAGCGAATTGATATCCATAACTACTGGATCAAAACAGCTGGACACGCTACTCGCTGGGGGTATTGAGACGGGTTCAATAACGGAGATATTCGGGGAGTTCAGGACGGGAAAGAGCCAGATATGCCACACATTAGCAGTGACATGTCAATTACCGTTCGATATGGGTGGGGGGGAAGGTAAATGTCTATATATCGACACGGAAGGCACATTTAGGTAAGATCACCAGATTGCTTCCTAACAGGCTGGAATTAATGCTAGCTATAGACCAGTGCGGTGCCTAGCTGTTGCCAATCGTTACGGGTTATCCGGTGAAGAGGTACTCGACAATGTTGCATATGCACGCGCTTATAACTCCGATCACCAGCTACAACTTTTAAACCAAGCTGCTCAGATGATGACCGAAACGCGATTCTCTCTTCTTATTGTTGACTCCGCAACTTCCCTTTACCGGACGGATTTCTCTGGACGTGGAGAGCTCTCAAATCGACAAGTACATCTCGCTAAGTTCATGCGCGCTCTTCAAAGGCTAGCAGACGAGTTCGGTATTGCAGTCGTTATTACCAACCAGGTAGTTGCACAAGTGGATGGCGGCCCAAGTGCAATGTTTAATCCAGACCCAAAGAAGCCCATTGGTGGCAATATCATTGCACACGCGAGTACCACCAGGCTGAGCTTGAAAAAAGGTCGTGGTGAGACGAGGATATGCAAAATCTACGACAGTCCTTGTCTACCAGAGAGCGATTGCATGTTCGCAATCAACGAAGATGGAATTGGCGACCCTAGTCCAAAAGACCTTGAAAAGGACTGATTTGGCAAATCAGAGCAGGAAGGGTTCTGAATTCATTTTACTTTTACGAGTGTTATGTTTTATTTTAATACAGGACTTGACATGCATTGAAGGCGCGAACTGTTGAAGAAGGCAAGGATCATGGAGTTATGATTTCTCTTCACTATTCCAAGATTCTATATAACTTGAAATGAATTACTAGTTGTTTTATGGAGAATAGGTAAATGTTGTGAAAACGGCTTGCTCCAGGCGCACATCCTTGTCCGCCTTGCCCGCTGCTTGGCTCGCTCCAGGGCAGCTCCAAAGTTTTGTTTGAAGAGCAAGCTTCCAACGCCAGCTCCCTTGCGCGCGACTGTCACCACCACACATTACCGTCTGATCCAATATTCAGCTTTATGGACTGGCTATGGCCAAAAACAAAGTGTTGTACCTCTACAAAGAGGCACGACTAAATCTCGAACAGGCATTTCCAGGTTCAACGATTGCAGTCTCTCTTCCGAGCCACACCAGTCCCACCTTTGGATCGCGCCCTCAACCCAAGCGCACGGTGATATCCGAGAAATACATTGATCAAGATGAGGATGAATTCGCGAAGAAGCATTTGGCTAGTGAGGGTTCCATATTCTTCAGGCGGATACACAAATACCCGAGGAGCTTTCTATGGAGGATTCTTGACGACCGTAGAGTACTGGAGATTCAATCCATAGATTTGGACCAGGACTACGACAACCAAGCAGAAGCGACCTTAACCTTACTTTTAAGCTTTCCGACGACAATTCGACCCTTCGGAGTAGCCTTCTCTGAGCCAGAAGATCGGGATGCCTTGAACGTATTCGTTCTAACAACATCGAATGATTTGTATACCCTCAATCTCCACAGAGATTTCTTTATAAAGCCAACGGCTACGGATATCGATATTGGAGATTGGTGCAAGACATTCATGTCATCATCGCTCAGTTTCCGGCAGCCATACAGACTCATTGCAACTAGCGCGGTTGAGTTACTAGTCTCTTTGCATGATGGAGGATTAATGCGACTCTCAAGGAAGCCTGGAGATGACGGTGAGTTTACATTGCATGCTTGTCAATACTTAGTACTAATTATGGTATAGGTTCATTCTGGCGCGAGATCGGCTTTAAAGAAAACAATTGGGGTTTTAAAAATCTGATTTCATGGAAGGGGCATAACACTGTTCGATTTAACGGTATCGATTTAGAGGCTCCTGCTGCAGCTGCAATTGCTCTATCGCCGGATTCGGAGCACATATTCACAGTATGCTTAAACCACACACTGAGGGTCTGGAATTTCAATACCGGTGCGGTCGGAATCCAGATAGATCTGTTGGGCGAAAATGAGCGGGACCCTCAAAAGGCGGCACAGTACTTTATCGGACCGTCACAACCAGTATTGATGCAGATCGTTGATATCCAGGGTGTTGGGGAGGGTGATCTATACTATGTGGTCACGTATTCTCCGAAACGACACCAGTTTAAATTCTGGGGAATCAAGGATGCAAATGACGCTAAACTCGGTATTCGAGACGTTCATTCCGATATTAGCTTTATACCGCCTGTTGATGAGTTGATGAACACAACCGTTTGGAACCTGGAAGAATTTTACATCAAGGCTTCACCAGGATGGAGAGGCGCGGAGATCTGGATTCGGGCAAGGTCAGGGCCTACCAGTAATATCTACAGTCTGAAGTTTGATTTGCACAAGGAGCAAAAGGAAATAGAGAATACATGGAAAAACGACTGGGTGTCCGTGGATTCAGGGCCGCTCACAGTGGAAGGCCTACGACTAGATCCCTCGAATCCAGGAGAGGCCGATGCACAAGATCCAACAATCCACAACCCAAGTGTGACAGAGCGATGGCTGGAGTTTCTTTTCTACCCTGGCCGGTTCACCTTAGCCTCCTTGGAAACAGCGCTCTATGTGTATCGGAGGGGACTCGATGAGAAAAAAGTCGCAAACATTTCAAGCAAAGCTCCTCTAAAGGAGAGGATCTGCGTGGTGATAGCATCCAACATTGCCCTTAGGAATCGAAGCAGTGCGTCCATGGATTTCGATGAATATGAGTCTAATCTTGGTGTTCAATGGCAGATATTCTACGGTCTAGTCAAGGATGTACACAAACGCAGAGGCGAAGCATTGTCACTAGTATTCGACCAGGACACGGACATTCCATGGCTACTTCTATCCGACTATATTTCAGCAGTTCGAAAATGTAGCGAGATTGAGACATTATGCTCAAATTCTGGTGTTCTCACAACTATAGATCAGCCTTCCGGCCCTCTTGCTCGAGCGTTACAAGATGACTATTCCCAGGACATCGCCAGGCTTCTAAACGCAGCCAAGCTGTTCCGCAAAAGCTTTCCAGCATCTTTCAATCACACTTTTAGGCTTGCTGTTAGGACTGAGGTTTTGCAAACGCAGCTGCTTTCTGTTCCCGATCGCATGGAAGCCTTCGATCAAAGTTGCAATCTATGTACGCAAGTCACGGACGATGATCTGAACAAACTCACCGAGACCCTTGGACTAGACTTCCAGGACTTGACAAATGAACTTTTCTCGGCAGTAATTCAAAGACTAGGGCAGGAGGAGCAAGGTCGTGGTACACTCAAAAAGCAAATCACCAGATGCGGGCTGAGTGCACTTACTAGGATATCTCAGGAAAGCTCACAGTTGCATTTCGATATTCTACTCGACTTGTTAGCAATTGTGGTTTTCATGGCCCTAGATCTCGACAAGGATGATCTCTCGGACGAGTTTGACCCTAGTGAGCTCTATGTGGAGATCATTAATCAGCTTAAAGACTACTCGGTGCTAACGTGGCTATCTGGTACTCCACGATCCCGTCCTGTCCCACCTAACCGTAATGCTGGGAAATGGGACTCGCAGTTGCTAAAAGATGGCTCAACAGCCAAGACTGGTTTCCCTCCTGTTTCTCAAACGGTTTTAGAAGGAATCTGTGGAGTGTATTGCTTCGACTTTTCTTTTCCACGAGGACCACAATCTGAAATTCTCACCTATTGGGCCCGAATGTGGACATCGGAGCCGTTTCGAAACCAACAATACGATAATATAACGGCAAATGTGATGAGCTTCCTCCTTCTCCGCAAAGATTTCGATTTAGCTTCCGATTTTATACGATTTTTGCCGGAGAGTAACTGGGCTAGCTACCTACATGCGCGACTCTACCTCGCAAAAGGCGAGTTCGGTTTGGCTTCAGCAAAATTTAAACGAGCGGCCTTCAAACTTTGTGAGAAGTCACATCACCCAAATTAATAAGTATGATGACTAATATTTAAACAGCAATGGGACATTTCGACGTAGAATACACCGATCCTGATGGTTTGATAAGCGTTGAGGAACGGGACTTTTTCTCGGATGGTCTAGCAAGATATTACCAACATGTCCTTAACTTGTTCGAGAAATCAAAGGCTCATTCATTTGTCGCCGATTTTGCCAAGTTAGGATTGCAATCTTTGACTGGCCAAGAACCGGCAGAGACCCAGACCAATCTTCTCTCTCGACTCTTCAGCGCCTCTATACAAACGTCGCGCTTTGATGAAGCGTATTCAGCGTTGACCCGCTATACCAACGTTTCACTGTAAGTGCACTCCGACGATTAATCTGGGTCAGTTCTAACACTTGAATGTAGTCGTAGGGCAGCATTGAATACACTCATCACGTCGATGATCACCCAATCCCAAGCACCGGCTCTCCTCAAATTTCCATTTGTAAATCTATACAATGACGTTGACGATATTCTCGCGTCCCTCTGCCAGAAGACTCTAAATATCTCTACGGGTCCACCGTACCATAAAATTCTCTACGCCTTCCGCATCGCGCGGAACGACTTCAGGGGTGCCGCCTCAATCCTATACGAGCGTCTTCAAAGGCTACAGACTACATCATCGAAAATCCATGACCCCGAGGACAAGTCGCTTATGCAGAGTTACCTGATGCTGATAAACACCTTAGCATCCGTGCAATCTGACCAAGCCTGGATTCTCGCTGAACAACGAGTTGACGAGAACGCAACAGCCTGGGGTATTGGGAAGGCCAAGGGCATTCTGAAGCGTCGCGTAGTGACACTGGAAGACCTCAGGAAAGAGTATCAAGCGGAGCTAGATAGAGTGTCAGCAATAGAGAACGGGCAGTTTGCTTTTACAGGAGGTGATGAAATGGATGTTCTCTGAAGCAAGGGAAGGGCCTGGTTCTTAGCGAGGCGTTTTGGGTGAGACGTGTAAGAGTACAGCTACTCGGGAAGGGATGATATGGTAGGTTATTGGTGAATTTATGAAGGCCTTCAATGCATCATTGGTTCCTCCTTTTCACTTAAAATGTTGCTTGCTTGCGCCTTCTCGCCAAAAACGCCAAAATGATACGCTGAACCAATGCGGCTTAGCTAGCGGAAGGCATTAGCGAGGTTTCGCGGTTGGCGCGACCTCCAATCAACAAAGAGTCGCAACACCACAGGCCTGCTTTTTTCATGCAATGGCTGACCCTTTGATTCTGCATACCCACACCTAATACCAAGCATAATTTTCGCTTCCTAGATGCTATACTCCCAGCAACAATAGAAATTATAATGGTACGTGCCCCGCAATTCGTGATCTCTCTTGCATAAAAGCCCACGCCTTTCTTTAAGCCAAACAAAGACACATTGGCATTGATACTCAGCAATGAAGCTGACATTTCCTGCCTGCGCAGAACTCGAAATCCCTCCGCCGCCTCGCCGCCGACCACGGCTCCCTCCAAACCGCCGGCCTCCCCCCAAACTACCTCTTCCCACCCACCGCAAACGGCCAGGACCCTTCCTCGGACCTCACCTCCCTCGACGTGCTCCTCGCCGGCCCCGTCGGCACGCCCTTCGCCGCCGGCGTCTGGAAACTACACCTGGACATACCGCCAACCTACCCCTCGGCGCCGCCCACCGCGGCGTTCAGGACGCGCATATGGCACCCGAACGTCGAGGAGGCGACGGGTGCTGTGTGCGTCGACACGCTGAAGCGCGACTGGAGCGACAAGCTGCGGCTGAGAGACGTCCTGGTCACAATCAGCTGTCTGCTGATCCAGCCGAATCCGGCCAGCGCGCTGAATGCGGAGGCGGGCAAGCTGGCCGCGGAGGACTGGGACGGGTTTTGTCGCCGCGCGAGGTTAATGGCGGGGATTCATGCAGGCGTGCCGGCGGAGCTGAAGGAGCTGGTGAGGGAGGCGCAGGGGAGGGGGGAGGAGGCAGCGCAGCCGGAGGAAAAGGGGAAGGAGAAGGTGAGGGAGAGGGAGACGCCGAAGAAGCGGAAGCAGATGCAGATGCAGGACGTCGTTGTTGAAGAGGAGGAGAACCTGCGTCAGAGGGATAGGCGTGCGGAGGAGTCGGATCCGGAGAGCGATTGGATCCCTGGGCCCGTGAGGGTGCCGGAGCCGTTTGGAGCGGGCCGCGATAACATTTTCGGGATTCGGGCGGGCACGCCTGCTGGTCTGGATGGAGAGGACCGCATGGATCTCGATACGCCGAAAAATAACGTGGCCCAAGCATCGCTATTTGGTGCTATAGACGCGAAGAGCGGGGAGAGTACGACGCTGGGACTGGATTTGAATACGCCACTCCCCGTTTTGCCTGCTTCAGGCTTGCCGAGACTTGCGAGGGCTGCGAGGGCGGATGCGGATGCGGATCCATTCGTTGGTGATGGTGCCCAGGAATCTAGCTTTCGAGCGCTGAGGACATTACATTTCAACGTTCCGCCTCCAGCGTCTACATCTACAAAACAGACCGCTAAGGGACAAATCACGCCCCCGAAATATTCACACCAACCCAAACCCGCTCCCATTCAACCTCCCACCCGTACTCACAGTCAGTCTTTCCCCACAGAATTTTCTTGGTCCTGGGTCGACTCCGAGATCATCCATGACACTGGCACGATTATCGACGGCCCGTCTGTCGCTGAGGTCCTAAAGAGACTGCGTGACTCTGACAGTCGGAGACGGGAGCGCCACGAAATGAAACAGTTCAAGGCCGCCGGGTTAAGTCTGCGGAAGTATAACCGCGGCGCGTTCGGGCCGAGAAAGGGCCTGCATAGACTATGAGAAGCGTGCCAGTATATCTTAGCAGCTTATGAGAGTTCTTGGTTTTCAGTTTGGGCGTTAGTGCATAGCGAGGGCGTGAGTTGAGGGATCCTTTACCTGTGCTGTATTGCATGGCTTTAGCAATGGGTTAGGGGCTTCGCGGTTGGCATGGTGTTGCACTGGGACATGGTGCTGAGAGCTTTGGCATGGAGTCTCTGGAAATCCCCTTTATCCTATTCTTCGTCCGATGGATAGAGAATGGTGTACTACTATTAGACATTCGACCGTTTTATGCAACTATATCCGTTCTTTCCTACGTCATATATAGCCTGAGGGACTTTCGCAAGATTTATTAAGCGATGTAACTAATTTATATAGGAGCTGTACATAATCTTTAATAAAATTGTTAAAGCCACCTATAAGGTCTAGGGCTGTCTATCGGGACACGTTATATATCTTCTTAACACCTCGTAAGGTTGTAATTTGGCCCAGCTTATAGGCTTAAACACCTAGGTCAACTCTACCCTCGAAAAAGGGCCTCTTGCTGTTGTGGTGTTACCATTTAGGTGGTTGTTAAATAACGCGTCGCGTGTGGGCCACATGCTTGTAGATCAATAGTATATCCACAGGTATGTATCCAGTTTAAGGCTAATACTCTCGCATTACGATGTTCTGAGATTCTAAATTAGGCATTTCGTGACAATAAGGGGAACCCTACCACTTACCTAGGTCTACGAATTCAACTATCCGACTTTACTTGTAAAGAGTTAACGGAGGCGATTAAAGGAGAAGGTTAAGAGATACTCTTATCCACTTAAGGACTATACTAATACCTCGCTACTGCAGAGGATAAGATCTAAGGGCAAGTAGTGCTTATTAAATACTCTATTCTTCCTAGAGTTAAGAAACTTAAAAGACCAGAAATACCATTAAAAGGATAGCTTTTAATAATAAAGCAAGGTATATAGAGTAAGAGGAGAGAGCCACGAAGTATATAGTAAATAATAACCCTAGCGAGGCGGAATAGATAGAGGCTTTTTAAGTGGACGGTCTACGTAGCAAAATAAAAACACGACTTTTAATTAGTATTAGTGCAATAATAGGGAATATCTATAATGGGGAGACTATCTTAACCTAGGACAAGGTTTCTAAGAAAGGGCTTTTATAAGGTTAGAAAGCGGAAATAGGGAATACCTATAATAATAAGGAGTCCCTATAATAAAGGGGAGTGCCTATAAATTAGAGTGCCTATAAATAAGAGTGCCTATAGTAATAGGGAGTACCTGTGACGGCTCGAACCATTAAACAAATGTCTTAACGAAGACTTGAACAAATGCTTCCAAGATGAAGCGAACGAATGCTATATTACAAAGATATCAAGGTAAGGAGCAAGAGAAGTGGTAAGGCCACGTCTAAATACACAAGCCAAGCCCTAAGCGAACCCCTAACTAGGTAACACGCCCCAGCGCCGTCACAGTACCTATAATATTAGGGAGTACCTATAATAGTAAGTACCTATAATAGTTAGGAGTAATAGGGAGTACCTATAGTGATATACCTTTAGCCGGTTTTTAGTAGCTATCTCTAAAATTGGCTAGCTATTGGCGTTTAGCTTATATATTTTGCTTACAACTTTCGCATATAGGTTTTACGTGCGGATTTTATATACGGGTTTACAAAAAAGCATACTATTAAATTAGTATTTATATCGCTTTATTTTTATAATTAGAAAATAGATACTATAAGGGCGCGAAGAGGCTTTAGGGAATATTTAAAGGAATAATATAAATTCTATCTAAATCTAAGAGTATATAGCTCTTATAGAGTATAAGACATTACATAAAGAAGAGAAAGGAATAACAAGAGAATTATATAATTAAATAGTCAGGGGTCTTAGTGGTTGATGCGTACGTACACACGCAGTCTTCGACGGATTTAGGTAGAATTTAATTAATCTAGCAGAACTTGGCAGAAGTTAATTAAGCTACAGTTGTTTACGAAATATCGTCAACAGTTTACCTCAGCGAGCTCAGACGTAATTTTTTAGCTAGCGTCGGAATAACCTACGCCGTCTTCCAAATTGCAAAATCACGTCTGAGGGCGTTTAGCGAGTTTTATTAAAATCCTAAACAAAATCCACAAAACAGAGATTGCGGATATCTAATTTATTTATTTATATAACGCGTTATTATTACTAAAAGCTTATACATTATTTTTAAGACTTAGGGCTTCTAAATGGTATAAATTTTATAATATAACTATTGCTTAGTCCTAACATTAATTTCGTTAAAGTTAAAAAACATATTATTAAAAACCTAAGCTTATATTATATCTTATTAAATAGTCTGCTAATATTAATTGTTCGTACTAACTTAATAGCACGAGTGAGTCGTATCCCAGGGCACGAAATACGTATAGTATTGTATGCTCTTTGGGATGGTGGTGACTGTCTCTTATATTAAAGCAGACTACGTGGTCTATATACTGATGCGACCTCCCCCTGATTAGTCAGTGCTTCAGGGGTGCACTAGACGCGTAAGCGGGTGGTTAGTGCACCGAACGCGTAAACGCGTAGTTGGTATACCGTACGCGTAAGCACGCGTTCGGTACGACAGGTGCTGTAATTATACACTGGCGGTACTTGAAAAATGAAACCACCTATATACAGCCTCCGTAATTGTTTTAATAGAACCGTAAAACATAAAAGAAATACATAGGAAATCCCTCCCAAGGTGCCTTCTAGGCTGCCTTCCAGACGGTACTTTAAGCTGGCCGTAAGTCCTGCTTAAGGTCCGTAAAGTAAACTATACGGCCTTCCAATGGGCCGTAAAGGAACCGTATAGCCTTCCGATGGGCCGCAAATGAACCGTAAGTGCTCCATTAGTCACATTCCACCTATTCTATAACCTTTAGATTAAGCTTATTTGTGTTAATTAGGGTTTTTAGAGCTTAACACGGCTTTGCCTTAGTTATAGCGTCTACTGGGTTGTCTCCGCTGCTGATCCATTTGACCTCTGTAATTTTACGTTATTTGTAGGCCTGACATAAGTATATTAGGTTGACCATAAGCCTCTTCTCTTGTGTCGTACCTAGTTTAACTAGGCAGTTGTAGAGGGACTTTAAATTAGTGTATAAAACTAGGGGTAACTGCTCCAGTTATAAAATCTTTTGGACCGTTGATTTAATTGCGGCTGCTATATTAAAGCCATAAGCTAGTGCATATAGTTCAGAAGCTAGTACACTATAGGTTACCCATTTGCATTTAATTAAGGACCAATGCAGAATGTTTGCGTCCTAATTATGGTCCATAAGTACAATTACAAAGCTAATTTGCAATAATAGGTCCCTGTTATTAGCAAAGGAGGCGTCCGTAAATGCCAGTAAGCTAAGGGAACTTAGGTCTAGTGGTATAAAAGTAAGTCCCCTTACTGTATTATCAATTTGCTACTAAATGCGCTTATTAAGCTACTTAATATTTTCTTCTTGTGGATCTACTGCCTGGGCCGCAAAGAATAAATTGTAGGCAGATTCGGGCTAACAGACTGTAGTAATATAGGCGCCTCTTACACGCTATGTAATGTATTAGTCCTTTATATTTATAGTCTTACGGGTCTCTCTGCGGGAGCTAGTAAGGTCCGTAGGCTTTACTATAATAGGCTTTAGGTTTTAAGCTTGGCGTTCCTAAGTTAGCTTAATTAGGTTGCCCTTTTATGTAATTAGGCCTCTATTAAACTTAATTAGATTCTGCTTAGTTAACTACTCTTATAGCTTTACCGAGAACTTGGCCTTTTATAGTTTAGTTTCTTTAGCGTCCGCAAAGGTCTAGTCTGCTAGGAATAGGGTATTATCTATTTAAAGTCTAACAATACCAAGGCCGTTCAATAGGCTATATAGGAGGCAGGGGTTATAGGTCAACTGTTCTATTTTAAGCTTACTAATATAATGCTAGTGGTATGTCTTAAACCAATGGTTTCTAGCTTCCGGTACTCTGTAAAGAGGTTTTATAACCCATAAAATTATTCCTAGTTGTAGGTTAAGCTCAAGGGGTGGCCATATAAAGATGTCCCTACTTAGATAGGTATTAGACTGCACGTAGGCTTATAAGATGTCCCGTAAGTAAAGGGCTACGGATTTAGTTTGCTATAGTCCAGGTATAAGTGCGAGTATAATCCGTTAACTGACCCATTAAATTATAGGCGATTGTGTAAGGACTAGGTCCTTTCCCTAGTTATTATAAGCTTATATAATGAGCCTTAATTTCTTAAAGGCTTTGTTAGTACTAGGGTGCTTAATCTCGTTAATAAAGCGTAAGTTAAATATATAGACGCCTTGCGGAATGTCTCTCTCCGTTATAACCGCAAAGACACCCTTCTTAAGTAGTCCGTTGATCTCTTTACGTCATAAGTCCGTAAATGGGGTTTCCTATACTAGAACTAATATATCCGCAGGCGGAGATTGCCTTGCGGTTATTCCTGCGGAGGTTAGGTGATTCTCTATTATAAGGTTCTTAGTTATGGGGTGCTTTTGGGGGCGTCCTTAACTACGCTTTATAGTAGGTTTAGTAGGTTTAGTGGGTTTCTGGGGGACTTCTAGGGTAGGCAAGGGTGCTTCTAGTTTATTTGATTTGGTAGTTGCTTCTGGTTCGTCTGGTTTGGCGGTTGCTTCTAGTTCGTCTAGCTCGACGTTATAGGTGTTTTCGGGCCAAAAGTAGGGTTTTACGGACGTGCTTCTAAAGCTGGTTGGCCTGCTAGGGAGCTATACGCAGCACGTCTTGTTTTCTACGGCTAGTAGACGATAAGGTCCATTCCAGCTGCCGCTTTTACGCTATACAAGGACTTTAGAGTTAAGTAGGAGGTTGTGTACTAAGGTTGTATTAGGTCTGTTATAGTGGTGCAGGGCGTTATTAACAGTTTGTTTAGCCCGTAATTTGACTATTTTAGCTATTACCTTCCATATTGCAGCTGCTTGTTCCGTAATGGATGGGGTAGGAGGGCCTAGGTTACTTATCCTTGGGTAGGCTCTATAAACTAAGAGGGTGGGTACTAGTCCGTTAGGGCCAGCGGTATTATTAATGGCTTTTACAGCCATCTGTAAAGCCAGTTCCTTTTAGATATCCTTATACTCGTCTATAATAATCTGATAAGCTCTCTATAGAGCTAGGTAAGCTCGCTTAATAAGCCTAATAGACTAGTGCGCCTTAACTAGAACGGCTTTTGTTAAAATAGCCATGGCCGTAGCATACTATTGGAATTCTTTGCTGATAAAGTTCCTACCAGCGTTATAGGTAATATACTCAGGGGGTCTAATATATATATCAATTCAGCAGGTCCGTAAAATGTCCCAAGTATATTTTGTAGATATATTTTGCAACCAACGGGTGGCTTAATAGCGGGTTACCTTATTAATTATGTGTAATACTGGGCTGCCGTTAATATACATAATATCTACGTACACTAAATGGTTAAAGTTAAGGTCCTTATAAAGGGTGAACTTGAATTGGCCTAGGGAACGTCTGTATTTCTAGTAAAAGAAGCAGTATTTAGTTAGGTAGTTAATTGCCTTTCTATTAACGTTGTTATGTCTAGAGCGTTTAAGGACTCTATATAGCTTTTTGGCTGATAGGTAGCCGAAACAGCGGTATAGGCGGTGGATTTTGGTACTGGTAAGGTAGCATAGGTTATAGTTAAAAGATTCCTAAATATAGGTCTATAGGGTCTCTCCCTATATAAGGAACGGGTGTCCAAATCGTTGTATAATTGGTAGGGTAACATGCTTGCTTCCTAGGGCAGTTATAGGGCCAATTAAGGTATCTATAACGTTGTTATAGTAGACCTGTAACTTGTCCATATCCGCAAGGCAGAGTAGGAAAGGGGTATCTGCTTTTACTATATAGAAGTTAACTGGGCTAAATAGGGTCTTAACTTTAACTAATCCAATTAATACGGTTAAGCCAATGCCGAATTAGACGTTTACGGCCCTAGTATATATAATATCAATGTCCGTATTATCATCTGTGGTGGTCTTATATATAAGGTATTATCCGTAGCCTACAGTAGACTTCTTAGAGGCACCTGTGTTAATTATAACACCGTAGAATTCCTTGGGGGTATAGTGTTCTATAGTAATATATGCAAATAGGTCCTGTTCGTGGTCTGTAATATCCATAATAGGTTTAATAGGTGTGCTTATGGGCTAGTTTTTAGATGTAATTAAGTATGTAAAGAAGCGGTCGGCTAATATAGTCGTAATATTAAAGGCTTAGCTGTCCGTAAAAGGTCTAAAAGTAGTTAGGAATATCTCTAAGGTCTCTTATTCCTAAACGTCTAAGTTAAAGTTAATTATAAGGGCTTCTATTAACTTATTAGGGGGCTCTTCTGCTTCCTCTCCTTTATATTCCAAAATAAACTGGTTAATACGGCTATTAAGTCTCTTTCTGGACTTATTACGTTCTTCCTAGGTATGCCTTATAGACCAACATCCTTTCTTACCATATATAAAGCACTTCTGGCTGGTTCGTCTACGGGGGTATATTTTTATACGGGGGTTGCTGCGGGGGTTATGGGTAGGACTTAGTCGGTACAGGTGCTGCTAGCAGTAGCGGTAGTCTGTAAAGTAGACGTCTAAGTCTGTTTATGGATATTAAATATCCGTAATAAAGGCTTAAGTGCTGCCTGGTGGGTTTAAGACTTTGTATATTATAATAGAGGAGCGTAGATTATTAATAAGGCCAGCTAAGGTGTCTGTAGGCTTATAATAGGTGTACTTGCAGGGCTCTACTTCCTGGCAAGCTGTAATAAGTTTGTTATACAGGAAGTTGTCTATTTAAAGCTTAGCGTTAAGGCCGTGCTATAGGTGCCGGAGGTCTTTAATAAGAATTTATAGGCACTCTATAGTCGATTTTTTAGTGTTTTTGTCAATTACGGTCCGTAGCTTAGTTGCATTCTATTAGGTAAGAATATTACACTTATATTCTAGTCCTTTAAAGTAGTTATATATAGCTTTATATAGCTTATCAAAGGGAACACTAAGGGGGTTGCTCTTAAGGTTGGTATAGTAGTGGTTAAGGGCTAGGCCACGCAGCATAGTAGAGTAGGCTTGGCTAAATTCCTATTTAGGAATATCAGCCTTTTAGCAGAGGTCCGTAAAAATAGTCAGTTTAAAGTCAAAGTTGTCGTTTTCACTGCTATACTTGGATTCGTCGGTATAGAGCTTGGCCAGGTTAGCTAGCTCCTTGCTATAGGTCTTTACTTAGGTGGGTTGCGGATCTATAACTTGCGGATCTATGGCTTGTAGATATATAGCTTACAGATATATAGCTTGCGGATCTATAACTTAGATAATAGGGGTAATTTGGTCCGTGTTTTAGTTTACGGGGGTATTGTGGTCTATAATTTGGGTTACGTAGGTATTACGGTCCGTAACTTGGATACTAGGTATACTTTAGCCCGTAAGATTAATTCCAAAACTGCTTAGGTTTATAGGATAAGTTTAGTTAAGTGGGTTAGGTATAAGGCCAGTAATTATATTAAGTTTGGAAGAAGTAAAGAGTTCCTTAGTTTCTTGGAACTGGTCTAAGATTTCCTCTTTAGTCCATTCCGTTTGGTCCTTCTTATGTATTGTGTTGTATAAGGACTATATAATAGTAACTTATTTATTCCTTTTAACCCATATACCTTGGTTACGTAAAAGGGTCTATAGGTTATGGATAGTAGTAGGGTTATATGCTTTAAAGATAGCTTCTATAAAGTCCGTAAAGTCTTCCTAGTATTACTTCTATAGGTCGACGTTTATAAGCTTAAAATATTCGTATTCAAGAACTTTGAATTTAATGTAGTTGTTAACGTTAGGTATAGACATGAGGTCAGCTCCCTACCTCCACTTTTCCTGGCCTTTATTAACTTGCTTCCTTAGGTCTGCCATACTATATAGTGTAGTGTAGTATGTAGTGGGTGGAAGAGGTCTTATAGTGGTCCATAAAGGCAGTTAATGTCCGTAACGGTTTGCAGAAGGGTAAGGGGTTTCTATAAGGTCTTATAATAGTCCGTAAAATTAATTAACGGGTCCATAGTGGTTTATAGGAGGGTAGGGGGTTCCGTAAAGGTCTATATTCACGTTTATAAACTTCCGGTAAACCGTACTAAGACTTAAATAAGTATATAGAGTTGGTAATAGGTCTGTAATCCCCAACTTCCGACCTTCTAGTAGGTCGTACTAGGAGTCTAAATGGGTGGTTGCTGTCGTATATCACTTGGTAGGAGGTGTCGAGTGATTGCTAATCTATGCGCGCTTACTAATCAGTGTTCATACTAACTTAATAGCACGAGTGAGTCGTATCCCGGGGCACGAAATACGTATAGTATTATATGCTCTTTGGGATGGTGGTGACTGTCTCTTGTATTGAAGCAGACTATGTGGTCTATATACTGATGCGACCTCCCCCTGATTAGTTAGTGCTTTAGGGGTGCACTAGACGCGTAAGCGGGTAGTTAGTGCACCGAACGCGTAAACGCGTAGTTAGTGTACCGTACGCGTAAGCACGCGTTCGGTACGACAGGTGCTGTAATTATACATTAATAAAACTATATAGATATATAAATATCTATTACTTAAAGCCATTATAACACCTAGTAGGTGCTATACTTAGGTCCTTCCTTAAAAATATCCTCCCTTAGCCTAGAGTGCCTCTACTACTACTAGGCATTATATCTGCATAAAAAACCTACTATAGCTCTAAAGAAACCTACTAGATATTAGGGTTAGAAGCCTATAGTTAAATAGGAATGCTAATAGGTCTTATAGAGCTCATAAAAGCTAGATAATTATATATAAGAGGATCTTATATCCCTAGTAGTGTAAGGGCGCAAAGAGGCTTTAAGGAAGATTCGAAGGAACAATATAAATTCTATCTAAATCTAAGGGTATATAGCTCTTACAGAGAACAAGACGTTATATAAAGAAGAGAAAGGAACATAGGAAACTTATAGCTAAATATTCATAGTCTTGGCAGTAGACGCGTGGGCATAAACCCACGCAGATTTTAATAAGTTTCAACCAAATTCCATTATATTAGTAGAATTTGGTGGAGACTGGTAGAAATTAATTAAGTTGGCGGAATTTAGCAGAATTCAATCAACTTAGCAGAATTTAATTAAAGCATTGGAATTTATCTGTTAAGTATTTCACTAAGACATTCCTACTATAACTAGGCTAGTCCCATTACAGTACCCCCCCCCTTTAGCCAAAGGTCTAAAACAATTCAATTTAGTTAAGAATTCATAACTTATTACCTTATAAGCATTATAATATGGTTTAAGTTCTTTTTAATTTCAAGTTTCCTACTATTATATTTCATGTCTTTATATCAGGTAGCAGTTATTTGCCTTTATATTATATCTATCCAGCCAGAGTAGGCCGCAAAGGGTAGTCTTTATAGAATTCTTTTACCAGGGAAGGCACGTCGGCCTTAACCTATTTATAGGTTTCCTAGGTTCGTGTTTTATATCCTTCCCACTTAATAAGAAGTTTAAATTATTTAGATTATATTTTCCATTACATATTATTAATTAAGTTAATAAAGTAAGAACTATTACCGTTATTAACAATTACAGGAGGTAGCGGCGGCACTTTATAGGTTATAGGTTTATCTTTTAAGGGTTACAGCAAGCTTATATAAAACATCAGATATATTTTCATCTCAGTTAGTAGTTTAAGCTTATAAGCATACAGGCTTAATTTCTTCTTAATTTAGTATAGGCCCACAAATTTCCAATTAAGTTTCTTTAAGGGCCATTAAGTCTTTAGGTTTTATATATTTAGGTAAACCATATCATCTTCCTTAAAGTCCCATGCGGGAGCCCATCCTTTATTTATATACCATTCCTATACCGTTTAAGCGTACATTAATTCACTTTATAATAGTTCCATTAACTGCTTTATTTAATCAGCAAAGTTATACGCGTCAATTAACTAAATCTGTTTAATTATGGGTCCTATTATGTTAATTTTAGGTTATAGTTTAAATCCAAGTTAGGGGTCTTATCCGTAGGTCGCGTAGAACAGTATTACGCCTATTAATACGTTTATTATATTATTTACAGTAAACTCAGCTAAAGGCAGCCATTTTTCCCAGTTATCTTATAGGTAGGAGCAGTATATTTATAGGTATTGTTCCATAATCATATTTATAATTTCAGTTTAACCATCTATCTCCAGATAAAATGCAGTTAAGAGTTATATTTAAATACTTAATCGTTTATATAGAGCTTGCCAGAAGTCTAAAACAAACTAGCTTCCGCGGTCGGATATTATTAAGTTAAGAAGTCTATATAGCTTAAAAACGTGCTTAATAAAACATTTGGCTACTAATATCGCATTAATTAAGTCCATAGGGATCATATATCGCATTTTTGTAAGACGGTTAATAACTACCATAACATTCATAAACCCATTACTATTAGGCAAGTTAACTATAAAGTTAATTAAGATATCGCGCCATCTTTATATCGGAATTAGTAGCAGTCAAAGTACTCCTTATTTCTTTATATAAAAGGTCTTTCCATGCACGCACATCCTATATATTTAAACATATTTTCATATATAGTCGTGCATTATAGGCTAATAGTATACTTATTAAACAATCTTATAAGTCTTCGCATGGCCAGGATGCCCTACTATAGGGAAGTCGTATACAAATCCAAGTATCTTAAATTGTAAAGGCTTAGAATTCGGAACTACCATCTTCTATTAATAGTACAATTAATTATTTTAAATTTTGCATTTAGCAAGTGTAATATCCTTATACTATCATTTTCCTATTTAAATCGCTTTTATTACATCTATTATCCATATATCGTTCTTATATTTATATTCCATTAGCTTATTAATTTCCATTTCCTATTTATTAACTTCTAATTCGTTTCTATTAAGTTCTATATCTAGGAACATAGGATATAGTTTTTTAAAATATTTAGGAGGTAATAAGATCCGTAATTAATTTATAATCCATTTATCTAAAGCATTCATAGGTAGGTCTTATAATTGTTATATTAATATATTAGGCTTCTAATTAAGTTTGCCCAGTTAGTATATAATCTTAAAGTCAAATTATAAGAGGTATTTGGCCCAATAAATTTAGCGCTGCGTTAATTACTTTATAGTTATAAAGTACTGCAGGTTCTTATAGTCCGTTAATACACGTATTAGAAATAACAATCCTTCCAGCTTAGGACGCCATTATTTAAAGCATCTAATAATTATAAGTAGTTCCTTATCGTATATCTTATAGTTTAATTTAGCAGGGGTAAGTTTCCAAAAGAGAAAGGCTACTAGACGTAGCTCGCCGTTCTTATTATATTATAACAACACTCCCCCTAGCACATAATCAGACGAGTCCGTTTCAACAATACATTTAAGGTTAGGGTTAAAGTAGGCAAGAATTAGAGTAGTTATAAAGCAATATTTTAAGTTATTAAAAGCTTGTTCGCATTTAGTGGACTATTTAAATTTTATATTCTTCTTTATTAGGTTTACTAATAGCTAGACAATTTCTAAGAAGTAGTTAATAAATTAATAATAGAAGTTTGCAAATCCTAGAAATCCTTAAATATCTTATACATTACTAGGGCTTCCCCAGTTTACAATTATAGCAATTTTCTTAGGGTCCATTTTAATTCCATTACGGGATATAATTAGGCCTAGATACGTAACTTTAGACGCGTAGAACTTGTATTTCTTAATATCACATTATAAACCCGCGTCTTGCAGGCATTTAAGGACTATTTAGACATGCTTCTAGTGTTTAGAAAGCAAAGATAAGTAGATTAAGATATTATTAATATATACAGTAATAAATACATTAAGGAACTCACAAAGCGTATTATTAACATATTATTAAAATATACCAGACCATTTTTTATACCAAATAGCATCACTAGGTATTTAAAGAGTCCCCATTATATATAAAAAGCTATATACTTCTTGTCTCCTTTACAGACACAAATTTGGTTAAAGGCAGCAACTATATCAAGCTTTATAAAGTACTATACCTTTAATAAGCGGTCAAGCATTTCTTAAATTAGGGGAATAGGATATTAGTTTCAAATCATAATTATATTTAGAGTTTAATAATTAATATAGAATCTTAAGCCTCCTCCTAGCTTTTTAATAAATAGTATAGGTAAGGTAAATAGAGATTAACTAGGGCAAATAAATCCTTTTTCTAGATACTCATTAAGGTATTATCGCATTATAAGCAGTTCTTCTTATAACATACCATATAGTGGACCGAACTTTGGTGTTATATTAGGTTCAAGTTCTATCTTAAAATTATATGCATCCTAATACGGGGGTAGTTAGTCTACAAATCTTTTCTCAAACTCATTAATTAGATTGTGGTACTCTTTAGGCATAAGAGGTTAAGGGTTAATATATTGCTTTAGTTCTAGTGCTTTCTTAATATCTTCTATAGTAACAGCAAAGATTTTATAGTCTCGTTTTCGTGCTAACGAAATAAAAGGTGCGGCTTATATCATACAAATTTTAAGAGGTTTTAGCGTAACGTCTTTGCATTCTTTACTACAATTAGCAGTTGTAGCTTTATTATTTTAATTTAGGGTCCATAGTAGGGGCAGTTTATATTATATCAAATTTAAATAATCTTATGCATATTTATAGGGTAGGTAGTATTTTAAGCAATAGCTTCGGCAGTAGGTTATATGGAACTTTAATATTTCTTTAACCCAGCTAATTAAAGGGTTGTGTTGTTTTAGCCATCTATATCCAAGTATTATCTTATATTACTTTAGGGGTGTTACAAATAGGGAAACGTATTTAAGGTGTTTGCCTATCCGCATTTTTACAAGAGTGTAGTGCGTTAATTCACTATATATTAAGGGTTTGCCGTTAAAGCCTTATAGGCCTTAGGGCTTATTAAGTTTCTTTAAATTTAGGCGTTAGGTTTTTGTGTAGTTTGTATTAATAAAGCCTATACTAGTAGCTCCGCTGTCTATAAGGATTTATATCTCCTTCTATTTTTTAAGTATTTAAATTTCACCAAGTATATTAAGGGAGTTGTGTTATATATCAGCGCTAAAAGAGCCTAGACACTTATACTCTTCCACTTCTTATCCTAAGGCGCAACTTAGCCCTAGGATAATTCGTTTTCTAAGTTAGTTAAGGGTAATATGCTTTATAACAACTAGGTATAATTTGTGGGACAAGTACAAGTTAAGGAGTAAGTACGGCTTAAAGAGCAAGTGCAATTTAAGGAGTAGGAGGAACTATAGCGGACTTTTTTAAAAGGGTAAGTTTGGCAATTCCTTTAGATATATCCTTTTCTACCACATCCAAAGCATTCTCCATTTATAGCTTAAGTTCTTCGTTCATCGGTTCCTAAAGGTGCGTAGGATCGAGCGGCGTTAAGGTCTATAGGGCCGTGCATAGGTTTCGGAGAAGGGTCGTGTTTTAGGGTATATATCAGTTTCGTAGAGTCTTAAATACGAGGTATAGTTGGCTTCAGGGAACAAGTCTATTTGTTATATTAAAGGTCCTTATTAATTTGTTAACATATTATAGCAAATTTGGGTAGGTCCTTTGGCAGTTCCCTACCTACTAACTATACTCTAATTTCATCCGAAATAGCTTATTAAAGAGCAGTAACTTTAGCGGCTTTATTCCAATCCAGTTTACCAATAAGGCCTAAAAATTCCAAAAAGAAGCTGGTAAATTCTCGGTTCTATTATTATAGGTTTTTAAGTTTAGTAATAGCGGTATATTCACGGCTAGCGTTATTGTATATTCATTCTAATAGAGAGACAAAGGTTTTAAAATTAACAAAGGTGCTATTACAGAAGAATGGGTCCATAGTTTATGCAGCATCTTTATTTAAATAAGACATTCCATAGCTAATCTTACTAGCTTTAGTAAAGTATTAGTTATAGTTTATTAAAAGTTTAAGACAGAGCTTAGTTACAAAGGGGCGCAGGTTATTTTAATTTCCATTAAATATTAAAGGGTCAGGAAGCTTTTCTAATTTCATAGTAGGTACTAGATTTGTTATAGGTACAGGTTAAGCTACCATTACTAGTTTAGGGTTCGCATTTAACGGGCCAGGTTCGCATACAGTTATCTTAATCTTATTTACAGGTGTTGCTATTAGGGTTTCCAACACAAGTACTTTAGCATTATAGAGTTCTTTATATATTGCTTTAATTAATTACTAATACTGGGCTTCTAGTATAGCTTATTACTAGGCCAAGGTATCCATAAAGGACTGTTATATTATAGTTATTTATTCCCTAACTAGGGCCATAATGGTTAACATAGCGGATTTAAGTTCATTTACCATTTTAAGGGTAGTAGTATAGACGCAACGTAATATAAGGGCGCGAAGAGGCTTTAAGGAAGATTTAAAGAAACAATATAAATTCTATCTAAATCTAAGGGTATATAGCTCTTGCAGAGAACAAGACGTTATATAAAGAAAAGAAAGGAATATAGGAAACTTATAGCTAAATATTTATAGTCTTAGCAGTAGACGCGTAGGCACAAGCCCACGCGGTATTAGCGACTCAGTCAATTGAGGCACGAGCACGGCATGAGGGACGCGCAAGCCTGTACAATTGGTAGTCTATAAACGAGGATCCAAAGCTAGAGAAAGGAAGGGAGAAGAATAGCAGCGCCGTGCGAAGTTTTATGCGGTCCTCTAGTCACGTGGACTCACGTGACTCGGCGTCTACTATAACGTCTACCATAATCCACCGTTTTCCACCAGCGCCGTAACATTACCCCCCCCTCCGAAAAAGCCTACCCTTAGGCTTTGTATGTCCGTATCATGTCCGTAGGGTGTTCTTATCTGTATGCTTAACAGGTAGCTTATCATCTTTGCTATACTAGCACTCCATCCACTTATCTAGATACTTTGGGGGTCCTAGCTTATTAGGGTATTAGTTATAGAATTCTTTAAGCTTCTAGGGGCAACCTATAAAGTTCCAGGCGGGGTACTAGGTTAGGTCTAGATCATAACCTTTCTATTAGATATAGTATTTTAGCATTCCTCGTACTAGTTTACAGGCTAGTATTTTATTAACTTCCCATTCATCGTCGCCATTAACTTAAATCGGTAGTGGAGGCTCATTCTTTTGTCTAGGTAGTAGGTTATTTACAGCTTTCTATAGCTTATCTGGTAAGAAAACAGGGTGGACTTTAATTAAGTCTAGGAGTTTAACTTTATATAAGTTGCCTTCTTTATTAAGAATCTTATACGGTCCTGCCATCTTATAGTCTAGCTTACAGCTAGGCCGTTCTGTCTTCTAGTTCTTTGTTATAACCCAGACCTTATTGCCTACGGTAAAGTCAGGCTCGCGCCTGTGCTTATTTGCCTACTATTTTATTAATTTCTAGGCCTTCTCTAGGTTCTTATAGGCTACTGTCTATACTTCTTCTAAGCGTCTAGCATACTGCTATGCTTCCTTATAAGATAGTTTTTCGCGTATAGTCTATGGTTCTTCTAGTCTCTTCCAGTTAAAGCTTATATAGGGTAAGTATCCTATTTCTAGCTGAATAGGTGCAAACCCTATAGAGTTATAGGGTAGGGTTGCCTAGACGTAGTCTATTATAAGTAGTAGTCCGCTCTAGTTATCCTAAAAGTAGTTAATAAAGGGCCGGAGTCTCTAGTCTAAGTACTAATTTATAATCTCCGTCTAACCGTCTATCTGGGGGTAGTATACCATAGAGAGCTTTAGCCTAATACCTAGGATCTAAGTAAACTCGTTCCAGAAGGCCAATATAAACTACAGCCTATAGTCGGATACGATAATATCTAGTAGTCCGTAAATTCAGTAGACATAGTAGATATACAGTTAGGCCGCCTCTTTAGCATTAATATTCTTATAACAGGGGATTAAGAACAGGCGCTTACTAAAGCGGTTAACTAGAATTATAACCATATCATATCCGTCGCGGTCTATAGGTAACTTATAGAAGTCTATAGAGATATACTACCAGGGGCGTTCTGGTATTGGGAGTGGCTTTAATAGCCCTAAGGTCTTATCTTGTAGAATTATAAACCTACAGCAGTCGTCGCAGTTCTGTACATAGCAGTCAATATCCATAACCATTCTAGGCTAGTAGTAGCGGTCGCCAATAATTCTACAGGTCTTATTTTTTCTAGGGTGGGCTGTAGAAACCTAAGTATATGCTTTAGTAATAAGCTAAGTCCGTAAATTCTATTCCTCTACCACTACCAGCCGTTCCCGGTGCTTAAGCAGTCCGTTTTTAAGGGACCATAGGCTAGTAGCATCCTTTACCTTTTCACGGCACTCCTATAGAGAAGGGGCCGTACGGTTTACCTACAGCAGTTTATTAATAAGGTCAAGTTCCATAGAGTTAACGGGGTATATCTTAGCGTCTAAAGGGTCCGTATTTAGTTCTGCCTGTATCTAGGGGTTAAGGTACTCTGGTTATAGTAGTGCCTAGGTCTATAATAAGATCTTTATAGCCGCCTAGTTACCTAGGTCCTGTTTACACCTTATAAGAGCATCCACATGGTTTATAGCGCCTAGTCTATATATAATTAAGAAGTTAAACTAAGATAGAATATCCGCCTAGCGTGCCTAGCGGGCCATAAGGGCCTTAGTTGTTATAAAGTATTCCAGGGCCTTATAATCCGAAACTACCTTAATGGGCTTAGGGGTCCCCTCTAGCTATACACACCAGTGCTAAAAGCTAGAGATAATAGCCAGCATTTCTTTGTTATGGATATAGTAGTTCAGCTTGGCATCTATTATAGTCTTCAAATAGTATATAACAGGGTGCCATTCTCCGTCTAGTTGCTTCTAGAAAAAAATACCAGCTATTACACCGTCTAAGGCATCAGTTTCTAGCATTAAGGGCCGTTCTAGGTTAAAGTAGGCAAGTAGGGGAGCTAATACCAGCCGCTTTTTAAGCTCATTAAAGGCCTGCATACATATGGCGTCAAAGTAGAATGGCTGGTCTTTCCTATTAAGGCAGTTAAGAGGCCGGGTAATCCTGCTATAGTTCTTAATAAAGCGTTAGTAGAAGTTACAGAAACCTAAAAATAATTATACCCCCTTTATAGTCCGTGGGGGTGTCCACTGGTTAATTACGGCCGTTTTCTTTGGGTTGGCCTTAATTCCATCTATACTAATAATAAAACCTAGGTACTTTATACACTTAACACTAAATTCCAACTTCTTAATATTGGCCTGGAGACCAGCCTCGCGGAGCCATTATAGGACTTTATAGACGTGTTCCTTATGTTCCAGCTCATTCTTAGAGTAAATTATAATATTATCTAGGTAGGCCATATAGAAGTCATTAAGGTAGTTAAAGAGTACATCGTTTATATACCGCTGGTACGTAGCTGGTCCATTAGTTAGTCCAAAAGGGAGTACCTTGCATTTATACATTCCGTAACAGGTTTAAAATATAGTAAGCTCCTTAGACCCAGGGTCTATCCTAATTCGGTAGAAGGCCTAGCGGATATCAAGCTTTATAAAGACCTGGGCTCTACTTATTCGGGCAAGAGTCTCATCAAGTAAGGGTAGTGGATAGTGGACCTTGCGGGTTATATTATTTAGCTTATAGTAGTTAATGCAGAAGCGCAGTCCTCCATTTAGTTTTTTGGCAAAGAGAATAGGCGAGTTAAAAGGGGCTTAGCTAGGCTCAATAAAGCCCTTATTAAGGTTGTCAATAAGGTACTGCTTTATAGCCTACAATTTAGCGATAGACTGTGGGTAGAGAGGGCTAAAGCTAAGGGTGCTTCCCTTGCCTTAATTAATCTCGATCTTGTGGTCATATGGTTAGTAAGGCGGAAGTATATCCAACACTACCTTAAAGAATACGTCCTTAAATTTCCAGTATTAATTGGACAGTTTTTGTTCTACTAGTTCCTTATCCATAAGCTCGCTTTCCTATCCGCTAAGCTCACTTTCCTTTTCCTTAAGCATTCGATCAATTTTGTACAGGCTAGTCATAAAGGCAACAGTATTAGGCTGAACCAAGTTCTAGTAGAATCCTACAGCGCTAATACAACAGATATTGACTGGTGGGAGGTCTATAGGTTTCTTTACAGACGCTCGTCGGGCCGTATCTTGCGGTATAGGGTGTATAGTCTTTCTTAGCTTATATTCCATTTTCCGTAAGTTATCCTTCCTGTCTATCAGCTTAGTATGGCGTCCGATATCCCTGGTTTTCCTTTAGGGCTGCGTAGGGCCTAGGTTCTCCGTGGGGGGCTTAGCTAGGTCACTACTAACTTCCTAGGTCTCTAGTGCGGATGGCGTAATATATACAGTCTAGGGGCGGCGTAGTATACGGATCCGTTAAGGATTAAGACGTATATCCTTCTTAAAGGCCTAGTCTCTGCGCATAGCATTGGCCTGGTAAATAGTATTAATCTAGGGCCGTACAAGGTTTTCCATTATAATGCTAATTTCTTTTATAAAGGAAGGGGTTAAGGGTAGAGTTTTAGGCCAAATAAGCCGTCTATTCCGTACGTCGAGCTATAAGCCTAAATAGGCTAGCTATTTTCTCCCTATAATCATATCGTGGCTCCCAAGGTCCATAATAAGAAAGGGGACATTATACTACCTTCGTCCGTTAATGCGGAGGTAAATCCGCAAGATAGTTATAATAGGTAGCCCTATTCGTCCGTTATACCCGCGAATAGGAATTGGTTTAGGTAGTTCTTTAAGGGGTGTATTTAAAAAGTCAGCCAGCTTTACGGCACACTGGGTGTCTATTAAGGTAAAGGCATTTGCTCCAGAGTTAGCTAAAGCAGAGGTTAAAACTTAATATTTATTGCGGAATAAGGTATAAGGGATAGTGCAGCTTCTTCCACTAACTAGCTGACCTAGATTAATATATAATATGTTAATCCCTTTTAACCCTAGAAAGGAGTCTTCCTTTAGGGTTCCTCTTTTTCCAACTCCGCACTGTCCTCCTAAATTAACAGAACCTTACCTGTTTTTGCCTTTGTCTGACAATTCTTTATAAAGTAGTTTTTCTGGCCGTATAAGAAGCAAGCTCCTTAATTGCTGAGGGCCTATTTATGGGGGTCATTATATATAGGCCAAGTATACGCTAGACCCGTAGCAGGACTAGCTGCACGGCTAGCTGCTAAATTAACGGCGGGCTGTATAGCTGGTGCCGTAGGAGTTATAGATCGTGCTGGGGTATTACAGGCCGTTTATAAAGTGCTTATAGTCTGGTTTAGAGAGTTTCTAGCTTTATACCGCTTAAATTATGCCTTAATTCGACAGAGGCCTTAGTTAATAGCTAGGCAGTGGTCCATAAGTACCTTTAGCGTCTATACAGTAGTAAAAACTGGCAGTACGGCGCGCTATAGGTCTAGGGTAAGCTTGTTAAAGAGGTCTAGCATTAGGTCTTTATAGGGAATTTAGGCTTAGCTGGCTAGGTATAGAAAGTAGGTCTAGAAGGCTAAAAAGGTCTCCATTATCTTTATATTAAGAGCTTTATAATTAAAGCGGGCGTTCTATGTCTTAAAGGGGTCCTTATAAATAGAAGATAGGTGGTCAACTATCTCTTCTTTAGAGAGGAAGGGGTCTGCTAAGTCCTAGGCGTATCGCGGACGTAGATGCGTCTATGCGTCCCCACCAGTACGGCCAAAGACGTAGGCCATTTTAGCTTAGGTAGTAGGGAAGTGGTCCGTATTAACTTTAAGCTTGTCTTGCAGTTAAAGCTTCCAATTGTCAAATATAGGGTTAGTTCCGTCTATAAGCAATAGGGGGTCCGCAACCTTCGCGGACCGCAACAATGCTGATGCTATATATTAGGCTAGGGTCTTAAGGACTATAGCAAGTCTCTAGGTGTCTAATAACTCCTCGCTAGGTGTAGGGGTGTCTTTAGTTTTAAGCAGCTCTTAAAGCCATTTAATTTCGGCATTAGCTGCTGCAAGCTCTTCCTAGGGGGTTAAAACGGCGACTGTTTTACTATTAGAGGTATTTGCGGGTCCTACAGCAGCTTTGCCAGCTGCTGTATTTCTTGGCATGGTGGTAGGGGTATTAGGTAATTTCCGGTATTTGTTTATTTTCTAGGGGTTCTGGTCCGTGCGTGTCCTATTCTTAGGTTTCGCGTTCTGTTCGTGTTCTTTTGGTTCTTAGGGGTCTGTCCTGTCCTTATGGTCCTGGTAATGTCCTTGGGGTCCTGTTCTGTGTCCTTTATAGATATATTTGAGTTCCTTCTCAGGAAGAAAGAGTAGTTAAGCTTTAGATAATATTAGCGACTCAGTTAATTAAGGCACGAGCACAGCATAAGGGATGCGCAAGCCTGTACAATTGGTAGTCTATAAACGAGGATCCAAAGCTAGAGAAAGGAAGGGAGAAGAATAGCAGCGCCGTGCGAAGTTTTATGCGGTCCTCTAGTCACGTGAACTTACGTGACTCGGCGTCTACCATAACGTCTACCATAATCCACCGTTTTCCACCAGCGCCGTAACACGCGGATTTTAACAGGTTTCAACTAAATTCCATTATATTAGTGGAATTTGGTGGAGACTGGTGGAAATTAATTAAGTTAACGGAATTTGGCAGAATTTGATTAACTTAGCAGAATTTAATTAAAGCGTTAGAATTTATCTGTTAAGTATTTCACTAAAACATTTCTACTATAACTGGGCTAGTCCCGTTACAAGTAGAGAGGCAGTTATAGGATATATAAAATAAGCTTCTAGCCTTATAGGAGGCAAGTAAAGACAAAAAGTTAAGCGTAATAGATAGAGTTATTAAGCTTCTATATCTATACAGCGAACAACCTAGTTAAATTAAGGTATTAAGACGGGTAATATATAGGCGGAGAGACTTATTTCTAGCAGCGAAGATATTATAGGGTAAGAGTATAATAATATAGGCGATTCTACTACTAATTTAAGCTTCTATTACTATTATTATAGGGCACTACTATTCGCACACCCCCTAATTACTACACGTACACCCCCTAATTACTACGCATACACCCCCTACCTTATTTGGTTTAGACGCTTCCTCGTTAAGTTAGATATTTCCTTATTAAGTTAGAATATCACGTGCGTTTAACTTGTTTGCGCCTGCATCACGAAAATTAAAGTGCGCGACACGTAAATTTTACAACCACAGCATCACGATTAAGTCTTGATTTTAGTAATAGTATAAGTAGTACAGTCTAAATTTGGATCGCGCCTAAGTTAATTAATTGGATTGCGCAGTACTTTATAAGGCGTCGCGTAAACTGATTTAGGTGTACCGCCTCTGCTTCGCGCCCACGCGCCCGGGCATGCGCCCGGTGGGACCCAAATTAACACCTCTACTTCGCATCCAAGAGCCTGCAATTATAGAGCATCGGGGCGGTCAGCTAATTAACTCTACAACTGGCTCTACAATTGCCAATCGTGTTAACAGATCTACTCGTAGAGAGCCCTTAACATTTGAGCGAAATACGGGCTCGCACTTTTGATTTTCGTGATGCAGGCGCAAACAAGTCAAACGCACGTGATATTCTAACTTAATAAGGAAATATCTAACTTAACGAGGAAGCGTCTAAACTAAATAAGGTAGGGGGTGTATGCGTAGTAATTAAGGGGTGTACGTGTAGTAATTAGGGGGTGTGCGAATAGTAGCGCCCTTATTATATTACCTCTAAACATAATTAAAGAGGAGTAGCTATTAAAGATATAGGCTATCCTAAGAGTAAATCCCGTATTTATATATACAGAGGTAATAAAAGTATATACGGATATCCTAAAACATATTAAGGCAGGTTAGTTTATATGTATTTTAGTATCGCCAGAGTTACTATTAAGTAAATAGTTCTACTAATATCCTTACTTAGTCTACTTTTTACTCACATATTTCCTTAGTTATAATTAATAAGTATTATTTAGTTGCTAACTAGGGCAAGAGCTTCCGGCCCTATTACGTACAGCTCTTTAAGGTGCAATTACTACTTAGTCTAATAGTACCGTGGTTTATATATACTGCAATACTTAATAAGGAGATATATATAAAGGTAATAAAGCTAGTAGGGTTTTATTAGAGTATAATAAATCTTAAACAAACGGATATTAATTAGCCTAACCTATCTATTATTAGGGGCTATATTAAGAGAAGGGAAAAGAATAATTATAAGGTGCTATTCTTTATTATTAAAGAGACATTTAAGGAGGTGGTAGTAGTGTGGAAGGGTACGGTGTCCCTTAAATAGGAAGTTACAATACTGTCTATCTATCGGTCGGTCAGTTAGCCATTAGTTATAATTAATTAATAGGAAAGCAGTTAGTAAGAAAGGAAAGAAAAGAATATATTCTAGTAGGTCGTAATAGTAAGAAGGAGGGAAGCCGAAGGCTTAATATATACAGGAAAATGCCAAGGCATTAAGCAGTGGCCTATTTTACCCTATTATATACCTCCCCCATCAAGAACGTTATCCCCTAACGTTCTATACTATAGAAGAATAACCAAATAAAAGAATAGCAAGAGCAGAATAGAAAAAAGGAAAGTATATCCTTAAAAGAACATAGGTAACCTTATCCTTAAACCTATAGAACTATTCTACGGCGTCCTTTCGTTATCCATAGCTAAGATCCAATCTTCCTACTAGTAGCAACTAAGACAGTAGTAAACCAGAAATAATAACGGCAGCAGTAATAGCAGTAATAGTAATAGTAGTAGAAGCAGTAGTAAAAGCAGATATTTAGCGCAGTAAAATAAAACAGAATAGTTAGCGGTAGAACACTCAGTAGAAGAACTTAGTAGTAGTTAGTAAGCAGTAGGACATCTAGCAGCAGAACTTTTAATAGTAGAACACTTAGTAGAAGCTAAACGGTCAGTAGTAGTTAGTTAAGGTAGTAGCGGTAGAATAATTAGAACAGTAGAATAGAACGGTTAGAAAAGCAGTAGTTAATTAAACAAAACAGCAGCTATAGCGGCGACGGCGGTAGAACGGAATGGTTAAACAGTAGCAGCAGAATAGCTGATGGGAACAGTAGTAGTAGTAGTAGTAGTAGTAGTAGCAGTAGCAGTAGCAGTAGAACAATCGGTTGGCGGCAGTTAGTTAGAGTAGTAGTTAGTAAAAACAGTAGAATGGAACAGGTTGGTCGGAATAGTTAGGCGGAATAGCATAATAGATTTAGTAACATAATAGATCTAGAATAGTAGAGACAGAGTAGTCGGTTAAGATAGTAAGGATAAAGCAGTTAGACGGAATAGCGGCGGCAGCGACAGTAGGGCAGTTAATAAAAATAGCAGAGGCTCTGGCTTAATTTAGTCATTTAGCTAGTTATTTAATATTAGGACTCTATATTTAGCTCTGCGTTAGTCTATATTACACACAGCTTCTTAATTAAGGCTCTGCCCATAACTTTGTATTAGGCCCTATATTATTAAGCTTTACGTCCATATCGCTTTGCATCTAGCTATATATCTAGCTATATATCTAGCTATATATTAGTAGCTCTGCATTGCATGATCTATATCTACGTCCGCGTCTACATCCAGCTCTAAAATGTTAATTAGTAATACTTCTAACAATCTACTAACCGTATACTAATTTCCTATATAGGCCTAGTGTCTGCGTATATGCCTATAAGCCTACTTTAACTGCTGGACAAAGACTGCCTAATTGGTTAGCAACGACGTACTACAGCTAATTATTCAGTTGTTTAATTAAGGTAGAAAGTCAGCCTAGTTAAAAGCTCTTATCTTAATTTAAATACAGAGACAGCGTTTAGCTAATTAAGGTTTAATAAGGCCCTAGCTTAACTTAAGGTATTTTCTGCTGCATATATAACTAAGGCTTTATATCTATAGACAATTAATTAAAACTTCTATATAGACGTGCGATTGGTTAAGGCCTCGCATTATTGTCCAATTAAGTGTAACGTGGCCCGCCTCCACGTCGCCATACGGCCAAAAAGACTGAGAGTGCTTGCGAACTTGTCGCAAGCGCGGCGGGACCTGATATATATACTCTTACATTAAGGCTCTATACCTATATACTCTATATTTATAGACTTCGTATATAACTCTATAAGAGACTCCGTGTAAAGCTCCGTATTAATATCTATAGGAGAGATCATTCTAGTTAGCTAATCTATAGGCATTAAGACAGGCGGCAGTTAATTAATAAAGAAGGGGATTAAAGGGAGAGGCTCTCGCAGAGGCCCCAAGATATTAATTAGCCGTATACTAATTTCCTAGTTAGGCCTAGTGTCTATCTATCTACTATTATAAAATCTTTAACTACTAATTAAAGATATCTAACGGCAATGGTAACTAATTCGATTTAACTGTAACAACATATAATTAACTAACGTTTAAATAGGGCATTAGGTGTCACGGCACTAACCTCTTATATACTGTTTTATACTGTCTTGTACTATTTCCTACTATTAGCTAGCCTACCACTAGCGCCTTAGCGCCTGGCCCTACTACTTATATACAATACCCCTTTCGCCTCCTCTCCTCCTTATACTATAATGTAGTTATTTAGCTTACCTGCACAATAGCACTGTAACAGTTTATAGTATCTCCTCTTATACCCTATCGCAATCTCTGCCTCCCTAGTCTATAGTCTCTATTTTCCTAGTATAATTGCAATCCGGCGTGACCAACAATACTATACCACAGCCTTAGATAATCTTAGTATAGTCCTAAATAATCTTAGTATTACAGTCAGCCTTATATACTTTAATTATATTACTCAGATCTCTTAAAATAGGTAACTATAACATAGATAATACCCTATTGGCAAATATACGCGAAGCGCTTGCCTACCTCTTTAATACCTCCCACCTTAATATTACTTAGGCAATTAGGAGTAGTCCGGAGTACCTTAAGGACCTTAAAATAATAGGAACCTTCTAGCACCTCTCTATATATATACCCTTCTTAACTAGCATTAAGAGTGGTCTCTAGACTGTCTATAATAAAGGCTAAACTGCAAAGCTCTAATATAAAGAAGCTTAGTATAGAATTAACTTCCTTAAGACACTTAAACTATATATAAAATAATACGAATAATAAGCTTTAATATATACTAAGACTATATAAAACCTAAGCTCTTAGATTACTATACTTACCTAAACTATTACTAATAAGAATACCGCTACTAGCTACCCTCTTCTAACTAAACCCTATAGAAGAAAGTGTAAAGCAAAAGACCTAACCCTATTTAATAGTAAGGGATTACTAACTGAAAAGTAAGAAAAAATTTAAAATATAGGAAATAAAGATCTAAGGCGTTTTCTAGAGAGATATAAAATGCTTTAAAACCCTAATAGATAAAGTCCTTTATATATTAGACATGCTGACTAATAAGGCTTATAACTATATTAAGTATGGCCTTAATATGCTATATATATACCTAAATAACTTAAGTAAATAGACCTTCTCTAACTGAGAGTTTATGTTTATATATATAAGGAAGCACTATAAGACTATAGATATAACCCAAGCAGCTAAAAATAAGTTAGATACCCTATACTTGTTACGGGACACCTCCGTAACACCTTATACACATCTACCTGTTTCTACTAACGTAGTAAGAAGAGACTAACCACGAGATAACAATTAAATAGCAATTTGCTAGCAATCTATAGCAATCTAATAGCAATCTACTGCATTCTGCTATATTCTGCCAAGTCTACTAAATCCTACTAAGTTCCGCCAGGACCGCTACTTAAATCCTATTCTACTTTATATATATATTAACCGAGTAACTAAACTAACAATATATACCCTTTCTTCCCATTTCCTTACCTTTTCTCCTTATATAATGTCTTAACTTTATTATACAGTTTATATATATAGCTTAATAATATCTACTTTACTATATATTATTACCGTTTATACTTGCTCTATAATACTATATTGCGTTAACCTTATATAACACCCTCTAAAATATAGAATAACCCTAAAGCTCCTATAATAGCCACTAGCATTATATCCGCACTCTAAAAATAATTAGTAGAGATATAGAAATCCTTTATAGACGCCCTTATATAAAATTAAGCTACTTTAACTTAATAACAAGCCGAATAAGAGGCATAATACCTATAAATAATTAAAGACCTTTAAGAAGAAGTCCGCACCCTTAAGATGCCTATAATAGGGCCCTAAGACTAAATAACTTCTTTAGAAACAAACACGCGGGATAAGAGTCCCAAACCTATAATAACTATTTACCCTAATCTAACTACCGTACTATAACAATCTAAACAACCACTAGACCCTCTAATATTTACTAGTAAATAATAAGAACTCTAATTATTCCTAAGCTAGCTTAAAAATAAGCTAACTAGTAATACTAACCACTACTTAACTAAAGCTAACTAACTCTGCTATGCCCTAAGTTAACTAGGAGGAGATATAGGTGCAGATCTATTAAAGATAATCTTCCTGTCTTAGGAAATACTTTATATCCTAGTTATAGTATTATCTGCTGTTCTTATATGCTTTCTATTAATTTATTAAGAACTATATATATAAGGTTGCATTCTCATTAAAATCTATAACTTCTAAATAGGCTGGTTCTTATAGTAGACCTTATTAAGGTACTGTATTGTTTAGATTAATATAGACCCAAATTTACTAATCTATAAGGGCTTAAAGTTGCCATAGCTATTACTCCCAGTCTTCTGGCTTATTAAGGATAATTATTATTAATAAACTTATTAGTGGAGTTATTTAACTAATAGGCAAGTAAGGAATTAAGATAGTATTTTGTCGTTAGGATTGTCCTTATTATTAGGATTGTCCTTATCGTTAGGATTGTCCTTATCGTTAGGATTGTCCTATAACGATTAAGGTGGAATCTCGTGGAATCTCGTGGAATCTCGTGGAATCTCATCCTATAACAATTGAGGTAGGATTTCTATTAGAGTCTGCGTCTTTGACGATGAGGTGTCAGAGTCTAACAATAAGGTAGAATTTTTTTAAATGATTGAGTAATAGCTAAATAGCTTCTTAAGTTAGTGGACTAGGCTTATAACTATTATAAAATGTATATAGAGCAGTTCATTAATAAAATGGGTTAATTAATTAATGATCTTGACTTAATTGATAATTGATGCTTCTAATAAGCCCCTAGGGCTTTAAGCTATAAAGAGACTTTACAGTGCACGGGATCCGTGCACGTGACCCATGTATGTAACCCACGCCTTTAGAGAATATAGATTATCTAACACTACTACCTAGTAAACAGGAGGGATACTTTATAATAGCGCCTCTAGCTATTATATAATTGTTAAGGACGGCTATAACATTATTCTTTAATACCATAGTATTATTTAGGTATAATTTAACCTATATACATCTGTAATTAATATTTTAATTACCTTCCCCAGCCGCGTAATCAGTTTTTCTTATAAGGAAGTAATAACCAAATGGTATATACGTGTGTTTCCTTCCTTTTAAATTGCGCTATTATAACAGAGTTATATTAGTAAGGTTACAGCTATTATAACAGAGTTATATTAGTAAGGTTACAGCTATTTACTAAAAGGGTATTAGAAGGTGAAGTATAGAGATTTCTTACTTACTAAGCTGCTCCTTTTCCTTAACACCTTACTTCCCCTCATTAACCTTTATCTAATTTTGGACGTATCTTTAATATATTATTAAGATTTTCTTTATTTCCATTATCAATTTAATATACCTCTTTGTTCTCCTACTAACTGCTCTTTTAAGCCAATTCCTTAGCGTATTCTAGCCCTGCCACTATATATAGAACCCCAACCTCTGCTAACCTATAACTAGTGCTAGTCCTGCCTAAATAACTTTGTATATACGTCCTTAAAAGACTAGAAGTCTAATAAGAAGATTCTAGATGCTTGTAACAAGACCCACTGCGTAAGGTCTAACACCTTTAGTCCTTATAATTAATACATATGTACTAAGAGCGGTAGTTATGTTAAGGTAAGCTTTCCTATCTTTAATAGGTTTCTATTACTAACTTTAGGCTTTAATATAGCCTAGGCCTAAGTAGTGACAATCTTTTAATGTCCTTAACTACTATATTACCCAGGCTCTCTCTTATTCTAGCGCTAATTCTAAATATCTAGGTCAAATTTAAGACTATGCCACGGCTATCTATACCGCCTATAATTCCCAGCAAGCTAGCCAGTAATACCTAATAAGGGAGTAAGGTTAGTATACTAAGGATAGGGTAAAGAATGGGGGTAATAAGAAGAAGGTTGTTATCTACTATAAGAAGGAGTTTATGTATACGCATTAAGTTTTAAAAGAGCACAATATAATGTGGTATTAGGTAGGTTACCCTTTAGGTACCTAGCAGATAGGTAACTAATAATTGCTATAGTAAGGTCTTAGTGGTTCTAGTCTTTACTAGCCAGCTAACATCTCTATTTATAAGGGCGCGAAGAGGCTTTAGGGAAGATTTAAAGGAATAATATAAATTCTATCTAAATCTAAGGGTATATAGCTTTTTAAGAGAACAAGACGTTGCGTAAAGAAGAGAAGGGAATAACTAGAGAATCTTATAATTAAATAGTTAGGGGTCTTGGTTGATGCGTGCGCACATGCGCACGCGGACGGACTTTAGTAGAATTTGATTGATCTAGCAGAACTTAGCAGAAGTTAATTAAGCTGGCAGAATTTAGTAGAATTTGGTTAAAGCGTCAAGTTTATCTTATTAAGTGTTTTATTAAGACATTCCTACTGTAACTAGGCTAGTCCCGTTATAGTACCCCCCCTTTAGCCAAAGGTTCAAAATAATTTAATTTGGTTAAGAATTTATAATTTTTTTTATTGCGTGTTATATTTTCGCGTTAGGTGGTGGTCTTGGCAAGGCAGATCTAACTAATTAGATAACTTTAACCGCTAGTTAAAGTTCCTTAACATCTTACATGTTACGTAATCGTGTTATAAATATAGTAACTTATTTTAAGTTCTTTTTAAATTTGAGTTTCGTGTATTTATGTTAGGTGGCAGTTGTTTACCTTTATATTATATCCATCCAGCCGGAGCAGGCCGCGAAGGATGGTCCTTATGGAATTCTTTTACTAGGGAAGGCGCGTTGGCCTTAATCTAATTATAGGTTTCCTAGGTTCGTGTTTTATATCCTTTTTACTTAACAAGAAGTTTAAATTGTTTAGATTATAGTTTCTATCACATATCATTAATTAAGTTAATAAAGTAAGAACCGTTACCATTATCAACAATTATGGGAGGTGGTGGTGGTACTTTATAAGTTATAGGATCATCTTTTAAAGGTTGCAATAAGCTTACGTAAAACGTTAGGTGTATTTTTATCTCAGTTAGCAGTTTAAGCTTATAGGCGTACGGGCTTAGTTTCTTCTTAATTTAGTACGGCCCTATAAACTTCTAATTAAGTTTCTTCGAGGGCCGTTAAGTCTGTATGTTTTGTGTATTTAGGTAAGCTATATTACCTTCCTTAAAGTCCTATATGGGAGCTTGTCCTTTGTTCGCATGCTATTCCTATACCATTTAAGCGTATGTTAATTTACTTTGTAACAGTTCTGTTAACTGCTTTATTTAATTAGCGAAGTTATACGCGTTAATTAACTGGATCCGTTTGATCGTGGGTCCTATTATATTGATTTTAGGTTGTGGTTTAAATCCAAGTTAAGGGTTTTGTCCGTAGGTCGCGTAAAATGGCGTTACGCCTATTAATACATTTATCGTATTATTTGCAGTAAACTTAGCTAAAGGCAGCCATTTTTCCCAGTCGTCTTGCAGGTAGGAGTAGTATATTTATAGGTATTGTTCTATAATCGCGTTCGTAATTTTGGTTTAACTATCTGTCTCTAGATAAAACGTAGTTAAGAGTTATATTTAAATACTTAATCGTTTACATAGAGCTTGCCAGAAGTATAAAACGAACTGGCTTTTACAGTTGGATATTATTAAGTTAGGAAGTCCGTGTAGCTTAAAGATATACTTAATAAAACATTCGGCTACTAATATCGCATTAATTGAGTCTATGGGAATTATATATCGCATTTTTATAAGGCGGTTAACGACTACTATAATATTTATGAACCTATTACTACTAGGCAAGTTGACTATAAAGTCAATTGAGATGTCGCGCTATCTTTATATTGGAATTGGTAGCGGTTAAAGTACTCCTTGCTTTTTTATATAAGAGGTCTTTCTACGCATGCACATCCTGTATGCTCGAACGTATTTTCGTACGTAGTCGTGCATTATAGGCTAGTAGTATACTTGTTAAACAATCTTATAGGTCTTCGCACGGCCAGGATGCCCTGCTATAGGGGAGTCGTATACGAAATTGAGTATCTTGAATTATAAAGGTTTGGAATTCGGAACTACTATCTTCTATTAATAGTATAATCGATTGTTTCGAATTTCGCATTTAGTGAGTGTAATATCCTTATACTGTTGTTTTCCTGTTTAAATTGCTTTTATTATATCTATTATCCATATATCGTTCTTATATTTGTATTCTATTAGCTTATTAATTTCTATTTCCTATTTATTAACTTCTGATTTATTTCTATTGAGTTCCGCATCTAGGAATATAGGACGTAGCTTTTTAAAATGTTTAGGGGGTAGTAAGATCTGTAATTAATTTATAATCCATTTGTCTAAAGCGTTTGTAGGTAGGTCCTGTGATTATTATATTAATACGTTAGGCTTCTGATTAAGTTTGCCTAGTTAGTATATAATCTTAAAGTTAAATTATAAGAGGTATTTAGCCTAACGAATTTAGCGCTGCGTTAATTGTTTTATAGTTATAAAGTACTATAGGTTCTTGTGGTCTGTTAATACGCGTATTAAGAACAACAATCCTTTAAGCTTGGGACGCCATTGTTTAAAGCATCTAACGATTATAAGTAGTTCCTTATCGTATATCTTGTAGTTCGATTTAGCAGGGGTGAGTTTTTAAGAGAAAAAGGCTACTAGATATAGCTCGCCGTTCTTATTATATTGCGATAATACTCCTCCTAGTGCATAATCAGACGAATCTGTTTTGACAATGCATTTGAGGTTAGGGTCAAAGTAGGTAAGAATTGGAGCAGTTATAAAATGATGCTTTAGGTTGTTAAAAGCTTATTTACATTTAGTGGTCCATTTAAATTTTATATTCTTTCTTATTAGGTTTATTAATGGCTGGGTAATTTCCGAGAAGTGGTTAATAAATTAATAATAGAAGTTTGCGAATTTTAGAAATCCTTAAATGTCTTATATATTGCTAGGGCTTCCCTAGTTTATAATTACGGCGACTTTTTTAGGGTCCATTTTAATTCTATTACGGGATATAATTAAGCCTAAGTATGTAACCTCGGACGCGTAGAACTTGTATTTCTTAATATTACATTATAAGCCCGTATCTTGTAGGCGTTTAAGAACCATTCTAATATATTTCCAATATTTAGAAAGCAAGAACGAGTAAATTAAAATATCGTTAATATACGCGGTAATGAATATATTAAGGAATTTACGAAGCGTATTGTTAACGTATTACTAAAATGTACTAGGACCGTTTTTTACGCTGAATAGTATTACTAGGTATTTAAAGAGTCCCTATTGTATATAAAAAGCTATATACTTCTTATTTCCTTCACGTATACGGATTTTATTAAAGGTAGTGACTATATTAAGCTTTGTAAAGTACCGTGCCTTTGCTAAATAGTTAAGCGTTTCTTAAATTAGGGGAATCGGATATTGGTTTTGAATTATAATTACGTTTAAAGCTTAATAATTAATATAAAATCTTAAGCCTCCTCCTAGCTTTTTAATAAATAGTATAGGTAAGGCGAATAGAGATTAACTAGGGTAAATAAATCCTTTTTCTAGATGCTTGTTAAGGTACTATTATATTACAAGTAGTTCTTCTTGTAATATACCATATAGCGGACCGAACTTTGGTGTTATACTAGGCTTAAGTTTTATCTTAAAATCGTGCTTATTTTAGTGCGGGGCTAGTTGGTCTGCAAATTGTTTTTTAAACTCGTTAATTAGATTGTGGTACTCTTTAGGTATAAGAGGTTAAGGATTAATATACTGTTTTAGTTTTAGTGCTTTCTTAATATCTTCTATAGTTATAGTAAAGATTTTGTAATCTCGTCTTTTTGCTAATGAGATAAAGGGTGCGGCCTATATTATATAAATTTTAAGAGGTTTTGACGTAACATCTTTACATTCTTTACTATAATTAGCAGTTGTAGCTTTATTGTATTGGTTTAAGGTTTGTGGTAAGGGTAATTTATATTATTTTAAATTTAAATAGTTGTATGCATATTTATAGGGCAAATGGGTTTTTAAGTAATAACTTCGGCAGTAGGTTATATAGAACTTTAGTGTTTCTTTAACCCAGCTAATTAAAGGGTTATGTTATTTTAGCCATCTATATCCAAGTATTATCTTATATTGCTTTAGGGGTGTTATAAATAGGGAAATATATTTAAGGTGTTCGCCTATCCGCATTTTTATAAGAGCGTAGTATGTTAATTCGCTATGTATTAAGGGTTTGCCGTTAAAGCCTTATAGGCCTTAGGGCTTATCAAGTTTCTTTAAATTTAGGTATTAGGTTTTTATGTAGTTTATATTAATAAAGCCTATACTAGTAGCTCCGCTGTCTATAAGAATTTGTACCTTTTTCTATTTTCTAAGTGTTTAAATTTCGCTAAGTATATTAAGGGAGTCGTGTTGTGTATTAGCGCTAGAAGAGCCTAGATACTTATACTCTTCCACTTCTTATCCTAAGGCGCGACTTGGCCCTAGGACGATTCGTTTTCTGAGTTAGCTAAGGGTAAGATGCTTTATAACGACTAGGTATGATTTGTGGAACGAGTACAAGTTAAGGAGTAAGTATAGCTTAAAGAGCAAGTGCAATTTAAGGAGTAAGTGCAATTCAAAGACCGGGAGGAACTACGGCGGACTTTTTCAAAAGGGTGAGTTCGGCAATTCCTTTGGATATATCCTTTTCTACTATATCTAAAGCATTCTCTATTTGCGGCTCAAGTTCTTCGTTTGTCGGTTCCTAAGGGTATATAGGATTAAGTGGCGTCGAGGTCCATAGGGTCGTGCGTAGGTTTTAGAGAAGGGTCGCGCTTTAGGGTATATATCGGTTTTATAAAGCTTTAAACACGAGGTATAGTTGGCTTTAGAGAATAAGTCTATTTGTTATATTAAAGGTCCTTATTAATTTGTTAACACATTATAGCAAATTTGGGTAGGTCCTTTGGCAGTTCCCTACCTACTAACTGTGCTCTAATTTTATCCGAAATAGCTTGTTAAAGAGCAGCAACTTTAGCGGCTTTATTCCAATCTAGTTTGCTAATAAGGCCTAAAAATTCCGAAAAGAAGCTTATAAAGTCTCGGTTCCATTATTATAGGTTTTTAAGTTTGGTAACAGCGGTATGTTTACGGCTGGTATTATTATATATTCGTTCTAGCAGAGAGATAAAGGTTTTGAAATTAACAAAGGTGCTATTATAGAAGAATAGGTCTATGGTTTATACAGCATCTTTACTTAAATAAGACATTCTATAGCTAACCTTGCTAGCTTCGGTAGGGTATTAGTTATAGTTTATTAAAAGTTTAAGACAGAGCTTGGTTATAAAGGGATATAGGTTATTTTAATTTCTATTAAATATTGGAGGGTTAGGAAGCTTTTCTAATTTCATAGTAGGTACTGGGTTTGTTACAGGTATAGGTTAAGCTACCATTACTAGTTTAGGGTTTGTATTTAATAGGCCAGGTTTGGATATAGTTATATTGATTTCGTTTATAGGTGGTGTTAGGGTCTCTAACGTAAATGCTTGGATGTTATGGAGTTCTTTATAGAGTGCTTCTATTAATCGCTAATGCTAGGCTTCTAGTGCAGCCCGCTACTAAGCTAAGGCATCCGTAAAGAACTGTTGCATTATAGTCAACTGTTCCCTAACTAGGGATATAATACTTATAGTTATTAAAGAGGATTCGGGTTCGTTTGCTATTTTAATAGTAGTTATTTTTAACGCAACGTAATGTAAGGGCGCGAAGAGGCTTTGGGGAAGATTTGAAGGAATAATATAAATTCTATTTAAATTTAAGGGTATATAGCTTTTCAAGAGAACAAGACGTTGTGTAAAGAAGAGAAGGGAATAACTAGAGAATCTTGTAATTAAATAGTTAGGGGTCTTGGTCGATGCGTGCGCACATGCGCACGCGGACGGACTTTGGTAGAATTCGATTGATCTGGTAGAACTTGGCAGAAGTCGATCAAGCTAGCAGAATTCGGTAGAATTCGGTTAAAGCGTTAAGTTTATCTTGTCGAGTGTTTTACTGAGACATTCCTACTGTAACTAGGCTAGTCCCGTTACACTATTTATTCTAGGCTTAAGCATATCTTTATTAACTACAAGCTTACGCCTTAAGAACTTTATTAATACTAGTTTAGGCCTAATATTAGTATTAAGCGTTTAAGGATCTCTGCTCTATCTATACCTTATTAGCCTGCCCCCGTTTTTATACCTACCCGTACTCCTACTAAGGGATCTAGATCTAGATCTTATTCCTATTAACTATCACTTAGTAGGCCAATGGATACTAATTCTACACCTAGGGATAAGGCATAATAGCTTTTAATTTAGGCATTTAGGATTAATTTTTGTATATAGTAGCAATTAGGAAGGCCTTATAAGGCATTTAGGAAGGCATAGGAACGCTATTCCTAATATAGACTAATAAATAGAAATGCAATTCTAGCAAAATACCCTATTGATTCTATGCTATATATATAAAAAGGCTAAGGACCTGTCCTGCCTTAGGCCGTAGCCCTAATTAATCCTTATGGTTTCTGGAGCTTATCTATTCTATATCCGATTTAACCTATTTACTCTTTAGGGCCTCTCTTAGCCTACCACAAGCTTTCTTTATAGGTTGCGATAATACTATAGTATTAGAGCGCTTTCTGCAATTTGTAGATTACAAACCTTAGTCCTAATATTCTTTCAAAATATCTTTATAATAATTAAGGTAATCCTCTAGTTCCTATATAGAGTCCTTAGCGGGCCAGCCTAGCCATTTAACTTTATATTAAAGCTTATTCTTAACAGACTTATAGCATAATATAGCTTTAACCTTATACCACTCGCCCACTACTTTAGGGTATTTAATTAGGCCTAGACAGAAGGTCTTTTCTAGTAGTAGTCTATACTATAGCTCTAGTAGGTTTATATAAAACACTAAATATATACAGGCTATAGATAGGGGTAGCTAAAGATAGTAGGCTAGCTTGCTAATTCGTTCCTTAACTTAAAAGGGACCTAGGTATCTTATATTAAGCTTCTTTAATAGTTAACAAGTCTTAATATTTATTAATTATAATAGAACCTTATTGCCTATTCCAAAATACTTGTCTTAATATTTGCAGTTATACTAGAGTTTTTATTGCTCTTAGGTATCTTATAGGCTCTACTTTACATACTTCCATTCCTCTTCTCATTCCTAAAGGTACCCTTATACTCTCTAATAGATGTCCTTAAACTTCCTAATAGGATCTTATAATTAATTATATGGCCTTAGCTAGTAATCACTAAGTATACTATTAAACCTAAATAGTTGGACGCCATAGGCAATCTGGATTAGTGTGTACTTATACAATACATATTACTTTAAATTATAAGCATACTCTATATACGGAAGTAGCTTACACTAATTGTCTGTTAGGACGCCAAGGTCCTTAGGGTATGTAGTAACGTGACAACAGTAACGGAATGCAAATAAGTATCTGGTTCTTGATGAAGTAGAACTGTAGAACTGAATTCTGCTGTTCTCTGATGCGGGGCGACTACGTTTTATAGGCGTCTCGCCTGCGCCTCGCCTGCGCCAAGCCGGTTACGGCTAGTGCGTCTCTATGGCCTAACATTGTCTTACTAGTAGTTTAAATATATCTATAAGTAAGACTCTAGTTCTTAGTTCTGGCGTTCCATTTACCCATCCATTTATAGATAGAAAGCTATACTATAATAGTAGTCTATCTTTAAATAAAAGCATAGATCTAACTAGTACTAGCTTATAAAAACGCTGCCCCTATTAGTAATAATAGAGTACAGCTAATCTACTTTAAGAAAGCATTTCTCCTTAATTAGGTTAGTAAGCGCTTATATATTAATTATCTTATTAACGGGAAGGTATTAGACATACTTTAAAACCCTATTAATAAGTACCAGGACCGAATTATATATTTATCCTTACCTATCTTTTAAGGGCGGGAGATCTATAATAAAGTCTATAGCGTAATATTACTATAGCTTACTAGCAGGGGGAACTAATTCAAGTAAACCCCATAGCTTATGCCTTTGGATTTTATATACTTAACACTTTTTACAGTAGTTAATATACTCCTTTACTTCCTACTTAAGCTTTAGCCAGTAGTATTTACATTTACTGTTTTAGCTTAACCATAGTAGCCGCCCAGAGGATTATTATAATTCCTTATAAGGATCTTCTATTATAGATTTACTTCTTATAGTACCCAAACCTTACCATATCTACGCAGTAGGCCCGTTAGGTCTAGTTCCTAATAATAGCGCCTAGCAGCTTCCTTTCCACTACGTTTCCAGTCTACTTCCGTATTAAAAATGGTATAAAAGGCGTCCCTCCGTTATACCTTATGGATAAGATCTATTAACCTTTTAGATAGTTCCTAGGTAAAAGCTGTTTTGTCTTATACTGCTCCAAGTATATAACTAGATAGTACTATAGATCTTATAACTCTCCAGTACATATATATCAGGAAGGCCGCTACAAGGTTAAAGTCCTTTAGTTATTACAGGGCTCTAGGTTCTAATTGCTTTATAGCTTCGCTTTTAGTTTAAGGGAATAGCTTAGCAATTAAGGGTAGTATATTACTAGGTTCCAAACTTATATTAGGGACGTCCTATCTAGGTATTTTTAGACCCTTATTAGTAACGGTTTGGGTACTAGCTAGAATATTAATAGAGACTAATAGGGTTTGCACCGCCTAAGACTTAGTGCATAGGGCTATAGGTACTTAAACATCCTATACCTAGAGCTTATTCTGCAATATAGGAAGTAAGATATCTATTATCTATTTTCCTTCTCCTATTTTAAAACCTTTAGTATAGTCTGGCCGTTATAACAGTCCATTAGCAGGGTTATTTTCCCCTAGCTTATATTTAATCTTAAAGTTAAATTGCATAAGCTCCTTTACCTATCTAGCTTATTAAGGTATAAGCTCCTTTATAGTTATAAAATAGCGTTGATTATAATAATCTAAGAGTACACAAGTAGTATAGCTTGCGTGCTTAAGGTAGTATCGCCACTATTTAAAGCAGTTAACTATAGCTAGCAGTTCCTTATTATAGGTATAATACCTAACTTTAGGTCCCTAGAATTTTCTACTATAGAATACTACTAGTCTCTAGTAGAGCTAGGTAGCGTCTAAATGCCTATTAGGTTGTAGTAAGATACCAGTAAGGGCAAAATTTAATATATTAGTAACCATTATTAGTAGCTAATCTGGGTTAAAATGTTGTAATAATAAAGCTTCCATAAACTTTGTATATAGTTCCTAAAAGGCTTCTTATACCTTTCCAGGCCATATCCATAGTTTATACTATTTAGTTAGTCCCTTCTTAGTTTTCTTCCTTCCCACCTTTAAGCTTTTTACTTCCTAGGCCGTGTCTTAGAAAGCTTTAGTAATATAGTTAAATAGGTATCAGGTAACGTCTAAGTAGTTATAAATAAAGCGCCTATAGAAATTAGCAAAGCCTAGGAATACTTAGACATTCTAGTAGCTCTCTAGCTCTAGCCACTCTTAGATTATCTACACCCTTACTAGGTCTATAACTACACCTACAGGCATTATAATATAACCCAGGAACTCGACCTACTTAGTATTAAAAATATACTTTAATACCTTAGCGTAGAGGCCCCAATTATCTAAACGTTCTAGCACTTTGCGAATATATTGCTTATACTAATCCTCATCTTCTAAGTAGATTAGAGTGTTATCTAAATAGATAACGCATATATAGTTAACTAGTCCCCCTAAGACTCTACAAATATACAATTAAAATATTATAGGCGCATTGGCTAGCCCAAAGGGCATCACTAGATACTTAAGCCGTATTAGGTTTTAAAAGTAGTCTTCTACTTATCCCCTTCTTTAATGCGGAGCCTATAATAGGCGTCTTATAAATCCAGCTTCATAAAGATCTTCGCCCTAGATAGTTAATCCAGTATTTTACTAACTAGTAGTAGCAGGTAACGGTTTTTAATTATAATCTTATTAAGACCACAATAGTCTACGCATGGCCTTATAGTTTTATCTAGTTTTAGGATAAAGAGAATCAACGCGCCTGCCGGCAACTTACTAGGCTATATCTATCCCTTTTCTAGTAATCCGTTAAGGTACTCCTATAGGATCTTAAGCTTTTTATAAGAGAGGTTATAGATAAAAAGGTTCGGCGGTTATTTGCCTTCTTCTAAATTAATTACATAATTATATTCCAAGTTCTATTAAAGGACTTTAGCTTATCTACCTAAAAATACCCTAAGTACTTAAGTCCCTTAGGCCTAACGGAATTTTTAACAGGTTGGGTCGCGCTCATCCTCAATATTATTATTGGGTAAGTCCTAGAGATCCCTTAGAACACTTACAGGCAGCGTCACTCGCTATAGTAGCTATTTATATATAGTTACCACTATACGTTAAACAGTTTTATGCGGTAGCCAGTGGAGGGTAGAGAACTCTTTAATACATTATTTAAGGTGTTGTAGTATACTATCTACATATTGCTTAAGCTAGAGTAGCCTATAGCGGTAGAAGTATCTTATAAGATCTTTAAGATCGCCGCCTTCCTACAATATCTCTACAACCTATTCGGTAGTTCCCTATAGCGCATCCATTATAGAAGGGTTATTATCTATACTAGGCTCTATCCCTTAGCACGTTGATTTAGGTCCGTAGGTTATTAATAAGAGCTAACCAATAGAATCAATAAGATTAAGACTTCGTGACCATACGCATACTTTTAATTCTAGTGTTCACGCACGGGCCACTTTGTCTGCGGACCCTAACGTGCTAAGGGATACCTATCTTACTATAATACAGGGGTTGGATCTAATACTTCTTTAGGTGTAGAGCGTATACTATTTCTCCTGGAGCTACATCCTCTAGGATATCTTTTAAGCTTATTAGTAAAATACACCCTTCCGATTCTTTATTGTTCTACTATTTAAAGGCTCCTATCTTAAAGCGTATCTTAGGATCTACTTTTACAAGCCAAGGGTATTTAAAAATAAGGTTATAGCCTATAAAGTCAGCCGCCAAAAAGGGTTGCAGGCCGACTACCTTAGTATAGTTATATATATCGGCCACTAACACTATAAGCTTATGGGCACTATTGTCACGAAGTTCGTATAGAGCAGTTCATTGATGAAATGGGTTGATTGATTGATGATCTTGACTTGATCGTTGATTGACCTTCCTGGTTGACCTAGGGCCCCTAAGGCTCTATAAAGAGATTTACAATGCACGTGCCCCGTGCACATGACTCGTGTACGTGTCCCACGCCTTAGAGAATACAGATTATCTAACAACTATATAGTTTAATCTAATACTTATCTAGGAATCCTATAGTAGGTTTCCGCCACCTTAGCAATGGGATAAGCTTATACTCTTTTACCAAATCATATTATATAAGATTAATTTTAGCGCCACTATTATACAGTGCTTGGAACTAACGTACCTCGCCCATAGGGAGTACTATTTCTAACTTAACAGCAATATAGAGAGTCTCTTCTTCCGTATCTTGCCCTAGTTATAGCCGGAAGAGGTCCACAACTAGGGCTTTTCTTTTTTTAAATTATTAGTGCAGTTATTACCCTACTTGTTTTTCCAATTAGGTTTACCTCTAAAAAAGTTTTCTCTTAACTTTTTAGAGTGTTCCTGTAAGGGTGCCAGATAGGTATTAGGTTGGCCCTAGAAGTCTTTCCTATTGCTTAAGGTTCCTAACTTTAACTATTCCGGATTTCTCTTTAAGAACGGCTTCTTTAAAGCCTAGGTCTGCCCTATATTACTACTAGAGTACCTACACTTTTAGTTACCCCCCAGCTTCTTACTAAAAGAGGTCTGGTTCCTTACCGCATCCTTAGTATTTAGAACCACTTGTTTAAAATCTCTATATATAGTAATCCGTAATAGGGCTCCCACGTACTTTATTTTATTATAAATTACTAGCTTAATTCTAGCCCAGATAAATCCGATCTTCTCCTTTTTATAAATACTACCGTCCTTATTTCTAAAGGGCTCTAAACCTATTAATTAAGCACAAGTTTCTATAAAGTTTATAAACTGGTAGAAATCGTGGCGGTTAAGCTATATCCTATTCCAGAATAGTTCTGTATTATTATATTATATAATATATAGATCTTAAGTCCATTTCTTTAAAAAGGGTTACAGCTGCGGCTATATTGTAATTTATTTTTTGTTAAGCTAATTAAGTGCGATCTGGTTTGGGGATTAATCTTTAATCTTACTAATAATCTATTAAGTACGCTCTTTGGTATTATCTTATATTATTAGCATCTTAAAGAAGTTATCTACTTTACGAACCCAATCGTCTAACTATTAGGCGTTAGGTCTATAGTGGAGTTCTAAACTACTAGAGGCCTTGACTAGTTAGTCTATATCCTTTTTCTATTTTATACGTAGATATCTTTCTAAGTCTTCTATACCTCCTTAGGTAAGTACTAGGTAGCCCTTAGGAGGCCCTTGGCCTTAGCTAGGCTATAAAAGATTTTATCTAGCCTAGATTAAGCTCTACTAGATCTAGACCTGCCCCTAAAGGTTTCTAATATATTTATTAGTGGCTCCTTCCCGTATGGCTTCCAAGAGCCTTACGGTAGCTTCCTAATATCCTCCTTAGAGAAAATCAGTATAGGGCTCTTAACTTTTTAACCTTAGGCCTAGGGAAGCTCTAGCTATAGAGGTAGTATTAGTACTAGTAGCTAATGCGGGTTTCCCTGCAAGACTTAAGTCTTAAGTTAGTAGTTAGGTTAGATTACCTAAAGGAGTAGGCCCACTTAGCTTATAAGCAGTCTATGCGTTATTACTATGCTAATTATAGGCTAGTAGTCTTCCGGGAGGGTTCTAGTTAGGTCCCTAATTAGGCGCATTAGTATATTTCTCTAGCATTTCTAATTTAGGGGAAGATCTTAGTGTTGCCTCTGGCGCTTAATCTTCTAATTAGCCTAAGTAGGGCTAGAGGGGTTCTGGTTACTTTCTAGTAGTATTATAACCATTATAGAGGGTATCTGCGTTTTCCTTGGCGTTGCTAGTAACTATAAGTATGCGAGAGTCTTTAAGCTCTTAGTGCATCTAGGTATTAAGGATCGTTTAGCTGTCTTACCTAGAGGTTTATATTATTGTAATCTCTTGCTGTTGGAGGGACCTTCCTACCTTAGCGCGACGGCTTTCCATAAGGTATTTATAGAGTTTCCGTTTAGGTTATCGCGAGATTTTAAGGGAGGATGGTATATATAAACAAAAGATATAAATAAACAATCTAGTCCTTAAAGCCAGCTGCCCTTCTAAATAGAGTAAGAAGGATTTAAATATAAGGGGACTTTGTAGATAGGGGGCTATAAGGACACAATTATAGAACATAATAGATTAGTAAGAGAGATAAATCCTTAAGGAGGTAAGGCCTTAGGGATTATGGAGACTATATACTACGGGCATATACCTCTAGTATATAACTAATAGATATCTAAGGGGTGTCTAGGGGTTGTTCTGAGGGCAACCCAAGGTGACCGTAATAATATCCCTTATAACAGTAGACTCTTAGACGCTTAAGCGCGATTAGCTAAAGGCGGAGCTAGATTATATAAAGAAAGCCTAATTAGCCCTAGAAATCCATCTTATAAAGGAGTATAATTAGCTAAAAGCGGAGCTAGATTGTATAAAAACAGCCTAATTAGCCTTAGAAATCCGTTTTATAAAGGAGCGTGACAAGTTAAAGGTAGAAATTAAATAGATTAAGAAAGTGACACTAAGTTTAAGGACTTAAAAGGGTCTAGGGCAGCTAAACTGGACGCTATAAACTAAAGACTTAATAGTACCTAGAAAACCTTTATCCGTCTATAATAAATATAGACAGCTCTTTAAAGTTATAAGCAATGTTAGCAACTCCGCCAGTTTAATAGCCAATAATTGTTATAGAGAGGTTAGCTAAGTAATTAAGAAGCTAGAGAATAAGCTGCAGAATAGTAGTTTAATGGAAATCTAATAAGGGGTTAATAAAGGAACCTTTAAGGCAATTACAACAGCAAATATATAAAATTAAGATGGGATAAGGCTTTTGCTCTATGCGTTTACTATCTTAGTTATTTAAAGGACCTTAGGTAGGGGTATATAACGCAGGAATTTAATTAAAGTTGCGCATAAGGTATAATAATCTATTAGCATATATACAGTGTCCGCTTTTAATATATTATAAGGTTTAGGGGGGGACATTAGTATTACAGCCTAGTAATAGATTAGCAAGAAGTTATTATATAAAAGTAGATGCAGTAAAGTAGTATTACTTAATTTAGTTCCACTAGAGTCCACTAACGCCCTCTTCTAGTATATCCTACTACTTATCCTATTTTAATAGCGCCTTTTCTACTAAAAACTACATAGTAACCACCAGTCTGCTTCTCTCGTTATATTTACTACCAAATTCTATAAGTGCTCTACTAGATTTTACCTTTATCCTATTTTCTACTAGATTTTATTAATACTCTGCTAGTTTCCATTTCTTATATTTGGGTTTAGGTGGTTTAGTTAGGCGTATGTCCTTTCTATATATATATAAGGCCCAAGTATAAATAAGAAAGTACTGTCTATCTTATTATTAGTAAATTACTACTTCCTATTCTAGGACTGTTGCTTAAAGGTTCTATATTTGCGGTTTAGTTTTAGTAGAGTTCTATATTTAAATAGGGAGTTTATCTAATAACTTTCTACTTATATCTAGCATACTAAAAAGTTACCTGATTCTACTCCTTTAAAAGCAAAAAAGTAATATACTTTCTACTACTCTTTACCAGCATTAACCATACCGCAGAATCTACTATATTCTATATCCCTAGAGGTAGGAGGATGTGAGGGCGCGAAGAGGCTTCGGGGAAGATTCGAAGGAACAAATATAAATTCTATCTAATCTAAGGGTATATAGCTCTTGCAGAGTACAAGACGTTGCGTAAAGAAGAGAAAGGAACATAGGAAACTTGTAACTAAATATTCGGGGTCTTGGCAGCAGACGCGTGGGCATAAGCCTACGCGGATTTTAACAAGTTTCGACCAAATTCCATTACGTCGGTGGAATTTGGTGGAATTCGATTGAGTTGGCGGAACTTGGCGGAAAACGGTGGATTACGGCGGACAATCGCGGACAGTTGCAGATAGTTGCAGACAGTTATAAACAGTTATGAACAGTTTCATACAGTTATCTGTCAAGTGTTTCACCAAGACATTCCTACTATAACTGGGCTAGTCCCGTTACAGAGGATAATCCACTTTTTATTACTCTCTACTAGCATCTATTATACCACAAAATCTACTATATTCTATATTCCTAGAGGTAGAAGAATAATCTACTTTCTATTACTATTTACTAGCGTCCACTATATCGCAGAATCCACTATATTCCACATCTTTAGATATAAAGGGATAGTACGCTTTCTATTACTCCCTACTACCTTCTACCACACTATAGAGTCCACTATACTCTATCTCTTTAGATATAATATGGGGATACTCTTTCCACCACCCTCTACTATCCTCTACTGCATTCTAAAATCTACTATATTCTACCTCTTTAGACATAATATAGGGATGCCCTTTATACCATTCTCTACTCCCATTTACCGCGCCGTAGAATTTACTATATTTTACCTTATTAGACATAATACAGATACTATTTCCACTACCCTCTACCGCCCTCTACAAAATCTACTATATTCTACTTCTTTAAACATAATATAGGGATGCCCTTTCTACTACCCTCTACTCCCTTCTACTATAGCGCAGAATCTACTATATTCTATTTCTTTAGACATAATATAAGGATACTATTTCTACTATCCTCTACCGCACTATAGAATCCACTATATTTTACCTCTTTAGATATAACATAGGGATGCCCTTTCCACCATTCTCTACTGCCCTCTACTATACTATAAAATCTACTATACCCCTTTTTAGATATAATACAGGGATACCTTTTCTATTACCCTCTACTAATATTTACCAGCTCCTTTAAGTTGTCCTAGATATATAGTAATTGCATTATACTATATCCTTTAATTAAAGAGGTAACCGTTAATTTATACTATAATTTAACCATTTGCTTTATTACGGCCTACTATTTATAGCCAAGAAGACTATCTAATCTAATTTCCCATATTTGGTTATATAAGCTTAGACCTAACACCACCCCTTATATATACGGCCTACTATTATAACTTAATGTATTAAATCTGGCGCCTATTTCTAAGAACTATAGAACAGCCTATACAAGACTGCAATTACTAATATTAGAAAATAGGATTGCCGACTAAACTATAATAGGTACAATATATCGCCGACATAGAAGCCTATACCGCTGTCAGCCCTATATTAGACTCTAATAGCTTATCCTAGCAGCCTTATAAAGGACATAATATAAGAAATAGGTCTTAGTTAATTTAACAGATTAAAGATAAGATAGGTATTACTAATATATAATATAAAACAATATACAATATAGTTAGAGATGCGATATAAACGTCTGGTCTACTAGAGAAGCCCTTAAACACCAAGCAAAAGAGGAATAAACTTTACAACACTATAACCCACTTATACACGTAATTCTATTCTATTTTTATAGATCTTATAGACGCGGACTAGGAGCGGTATATTTAAGCAATTGCTTAGCGCTATAACTATAATAAGAAGCGATAAATAGAACATAAATATACTAAACCCTTACCTTTAAAGCACTCTTAAAAGAGCCTTAAAGACCCTATTACTAGATTAACCGTAAATAGGACAACAGAAAAATGGTAGTAGGTGGTTAAGATATTTAGGGCGACAATAATATACGTTAAACAATTCCGAGATACTGGAGTATTAATATTTATACGGCTAAGAGATCTACTTCCTAAAGGAAAGAATATAGATAATATTTCTATAGATAAGCTTATCTTCTTAATATTTAAAAATACTCTAAAGTAGGACATAGGCTTTAATAAGGACTATAATATATTAATATACGTTTTCCGGAGTAGAGACTGGTAAAAGGTTACCAGTAATCGGATATAGAAGACTATTATAGATTATACGTTTATGCTTAGTCTAAATTTTATTAATTTTATAATTAAACAAAACCACCTAAGTACGCTATAAATTCTAGATTAGGGTTAATCCTATATACTAACTTATATAGCAACAACTATATTAAAGAATCTACTACTAATATTAGAGCAATAAAGCTGCTATACACCACCACTATTAAAAGTGCATACGTCAACTTAACCTTGCTAGGATATTTTAACACCACTAAATACTAATATGCTAGCGGACATACCACGTTTATCTCCTCTAAATTAATATAAAACTATTAAGATGCCGGCAAAAAGGAAAGGTATTAAATTAGGAGTTTACCCCCCCCCCTTTAAAGTGCTAGAGAGCCTTAGGTAAATAAAGTTATAAGTAGAGATAGACCTATAACCTATAGCCTTTAGGCTAGTAGTAAAGGGGGTAGGATTAAAGTATTTACTATTAGAAATATGGTCTTTCTTTCCCTCCCCTTTAGGGGGAATAAAAGCTAGTATAGAGTGAGTAACACTTAAGTCCCTACCACTATTAAAACGCTTTTTTAACTGGCCCTTAGTTTTTAGTAATAATAAAAGTAACGGAACCAGGCTTATATGTGACTGCGATAACGCTTAGAGTTATATCTTAGGGCAATATAATTGCGGACTTAAAGTTTTGCCTAAATCCACCACTACAAAATCTTCTATCTATGGCTATATTATAAATTAATATAACATAGAGCCTAGGTTTATAATTTCTTGCGTAAATAGGATACCATCTAACTTGCTTTTAGTATTAGATACCTATAGTATAGTAGTCCCGGGGGCCTAGTAGGTATATAACACTAGCTACTGCTATAATAACAGACCATAAGGCGGAGTAGGATAAGGGGTTTAGGTATAGGAGGTAGATATAGTAAACGGTGGTGGACTCTAAGTACAATTCTTAACTATTGCCTCTATTCTAAGGTTAAGTAGGGCCTTAGTCTAAATATACATAACTTCTTATTCCTCTATACTATTAAAGTTTAAATTAGATAAAGGTATTAATAGGGGAATTAGGTTAGAGTTGGTATCTATTAGTAGTAAATAACCTATAAGCTATCGCTTAAGTAGAGTAGGAGCAACTTATCTCTGGCATATTAGCGCATATATTTTCCTTATAATCGTCTTTAAGGTAGTCAATTATATCTTCCTTATAGTTATCTCTAGAGTGGTCAATTATATACCACATATAGTATATCTCTTAGTATTAAATCCTGGGCGCGCTATTAAGAAAATTAGTCTAAAGGCTAGAAAGAGTAGATAAAGTTATAAGTTACGGTATTAATTTAATATAATTCTAATAGTGGCTTAATAGAAACAGCTTAGCTTATCTATATTCTAACTATAGACAACATATAATAACCCCTATTTTCTCCTATACACTTATCCATCTCTCTAATAATAACCCTTATTATATAACCAATTGCTTCCAATACAGTACTTTTCCTTCCGCTATTAGACTATTTGCTAAACCCTATAAATAATACTATAAAACCAGAAACTACAAAGTCCCTATACTACTAGTCGTGTAGAAAGAAGATAATATTGCCAGGCTAAATAAATAGAGGTTACTGTAGGCTTATAAGCTCTATTAGAAGGTGTATTTAATTAGCTTATATAATATACAGAGCTATAATACGCCCTAAGAGAATAGTAAAGGTTCTGACAAAGCGGCGCAGACGCGCTTTTAAGTAGGCTTCTTAGATACTACGTTAATATACACGTAGCTAATATATAATATACCAATATTAATACCTAAGATACCTCACAAGATAAGAGTAATACATTAATGCTAGTGCTAGGCACCCGCAAGAGGTACCCACTTAATAGTATAACTAAGAATACATCTTCTATTACTTTATTCTTAAACTATACTATATTTAATTTAACTAATAAACTGGCTATAGATGCTAAGCTAAGTCTTGCAAATAGGAAACCTTTAAAATTATATATATGGGGCTCGTCTAAATTATTAATTATATACTAATAGGCGATTTAATTAGCAACCTATCTCTCTTTATTATAACTAAAGAGGACTAAGGTCTAATACACTAGGCTTACCCAGAATACTATATAATATTAAATATAGATAGCACCACCTGGAGCTACCTAGCTTACCTAAAAAAAGCATTATATATAGAAGTACTTAACCTAAACCACTGCCTTGTATAATACTTACTTCAGCCTTATGCCCCCATTAATTAAGCCCTGCATTACTAAATGCCGCATTTATCCATAACATTAACAATAATTTTAACTTACCTCCCTATAATAGATTAGCAGAATCTAATATAAATAAAACTAACCAGAAAAAAATGTATATATAAGTATAAACATAATATTGTCTTAGAGCGCGCTTTATATAGGACCACTATAGATACTGTATAAATTAGAAGGTTAAGAATGCGTATAAAGCCGTTCTCTACTAAGCAATAAGTATATTTCTTGCGAAAATATATATAGGTAGGGGCGGATCCTTAAACCTATAAGTTAACCCCTAGGTAAATTAATTTCCTTCTATATTAGAGACGTTAATTATTAAATTATAGACTATAACCTAAGCTTATTTATTAAGGGAGGAATAAAAATAAGTAGATTATAAATCTAATCAAGTTAGCGCACATAAGGTACTTTTAGTGTAGTAATATACTAGGGAGTTATATAAACTAAATATATATAGATAAAGGACAGGTTAGGAGACTTTAGAATTAAAGTAAATCGCAAGTTCTAGGCTATTATTAGGGAAGTATATGGCCTAGGCTTTAATAACAATACTAAAAAGGCAAAGAGGTTACTAAAAGACCACTCTTTTACATTTAAATAAGCTAAAAAGGTAAGTGCTTCTTAAATGTACCCCTCCATTACTATATCCAATTCTCTATACTAGAGATCCACCGTTTTCCACCCCTAAATTCAGCCATCCTTTATATTAAATTTCTTCCATTTTCCACCTAATCTTTCTACCATTTTCTACCCTAGACTCCTATTATTTTCCATCTTATAAATTTACCTACTTTTTTTTAACAATTCTGCTTCTTTCCACTATAAATTCTTTTACTTTCTATTATCTTCTACTAGTAGCCCCCCTTTTTATATTATATATTATAAATAGAAACTATATTTCTTTACTAACATTAACAGGTTAGCAAGAGACAATTCTACTATAAAGTAATTGTTACTGCCTGCGCAGATATATTTTAGGTAAATAGTTTAATAGAAATAGCTAGACACCAGTCTTCCGCCAAATATTTTAACAAGCTTTGTTAGCGCAACTATATACTTTATTATAGTTTAAGGCATAGTATCTAGGAGTACCTATCCAGCCACTATAAGACTATTAAGTATATTAGCAGCGAGGAGGTTTAAGGTAGGATAAATTTGCTATATCTTATATCTAACTGCTAATAAGGATAAAGCAATCTATAGGGAGCTACTTGCGATATAGGACGCTATAGCACTACACTACCGGCTTATAATTAAGTTTTGTATATTTAAAGATACGAAGATAAGGGCACTATGCTATAATAATAAAGATAAATAGTGCCCTAATACTAAACCATAGCGGAATCCATACAAAAATATCTTAGAAAATTTATTTAAGGATCTAGATAATAAGAGCACTAAAAGCTTAAAGGCTGCTATTTAAATATAGTATAACGGTACTAATTTGGATTACTCCACCTTATTAATGCAGCTCTACTCTTCTAGCTTACCTAAACCTAAATAAATTAGAGGTAGTGCTTTAAAGGGGAACAACCTGGTATAGTATTGGGTTTCTTTAATTCTAAGTTTCTTTCTACGGTTATATACTAACTCTAAGTATCTATATAGATAACCATCTATAAAATTACGAGTGTTTAGGGTGGTGAAGAAGAAATATTAGATTTTTACTTAATTATAACAGGCTAGAAGAAAGTGTGGGCATAAGTACCTATTTACTCCAAATTTATATAAGATAATTTTAAGAATACCCTAGGTTTACCAGATAATAGAGCTGGCTAGTATAATAGCGACGCTAATAAGGATTAGTATATATATAATAATAAGGCATTTTAAAAGTTTATGCGGTTTATAAAAGGTTATAGAGGGGTTATTTTTTGGCAGAGCAGTAAGGAGGATTTCCAAAGCATATAGCGTTATATAGTATTACGAAGTCTAAACCTAAACTTTTTATACTTATATTAGCACACGCAATTCCAAAATAATATTTATATTGCTTTAGCAGTTAGGCCAGGCCTCTTATACTTATGGTTTTAACTTATTTTAATATAGAGAATTAATAAATTTTTTAGCATTATTAAATAGTTAGGCTAGCCTTTACTTTTCTAAACAGCTATAAATGCTAAAGTATTATATCTACTTAAGTATTTTTATAATTTAAAGGTAGTAAAAAAACCAATATAACTAATTTTTAAATCCGGGGTTTTATTTTTCTTATTGTTTTAATTGTCCTAATTGTTCTAATAGTCCTAGTAGTCCTAGTGGTCCTAGTAGTCCTAGTGGTCCTAGTAGTCCTAGTAGTCCTAGAGGTCCTAGCGGTCCTAATAATCCCGGTGGTCCCAGCGGTCCAGGTGGTCTAAGTGGCCTCCTAATAGGCTCCTAATAGGAAGCCAAGTGTAAGTATCTCCTAGAGCTTCTAATAGCCCTAATAGGAGCTATTAGGAACCTGTTAGTACTATTAAGAGGTATAAACATTTTCCTAATGTTAACCTCTATACCTCTTCTTCCTTTACTAACCTTCTACTTTACAGCACTGTATTATAAACTTTATTATTGTTGTTTCGTATACTATCCCTTAGCATACTATACCTATAATGCCTCTATTTAGATCTATAAATAATATTAATGCAAATAATAGCAACCTAGTAGTTAAGGAGCTTAATATACACAATATTAATAATAAAGAGTTTAATACTGTTAAGCATGCTATGGTTACTCTTACTAAGCCTTTAGACTCTATTCCTTAAGAGTAAGCTTTCTTATACTAAATCATGCCTATAGTGAATATAATTTTAGAAAATATATACTAAAGCGCTCTTTATAGGGTTTAGTAGATGATAATAATAAGGATAGAGCAAAATTTGCTAAAAATCCACTTACCTTTTTACTGCCTGCCTTTCTACTGCCTGTATCTTTACCATAGGATACTTTATTATCCACTACTCTACTATCTACCTCTCTACTGCCGCTACTTAATTTTTTAAAAAGAGGCTTAATAAAGCTTATTTATCTTCTTTTCTTAGAAAGCGGGCCAAAAAGGTTATTAATATAAATCTAAAGCTTAAGATAGCCATTGAATTATATATGTTAGTTATGCTGTTTTAATATCTTATCTACTAATTTACCTTTTATAGTAACCTAAGCATTATTTATAAGGCTTCTTTAGATAGCGAATCTTTAGACAGTAATAAAAATAAAAATCTTAATAATAGTAACTCTCGCAATCTTCGCAGCCCTTATAATCTCTATAGTCCTCTTAGCACAAATAAGCGCCTTCCTATCTAAGTGCTGTTAGCAAATAAATGGTACACTCTAAAAGCTAGCGTTTGGGAGAATATAAAGGAAAATCGCTAGCGGATATTAACACACGCTTAGAATATTAAGGGTAGCTTTGGTAAGCTATATAATCTACTATACACTCTATATAAGAAGTATGGCTATAAATATCTCATTTATAAGAAGGACTCTAGGCCTTATTTTAGGGGTATATACTTAAGATATTATATAGTTAGCAGATTATGCGGAAAGGTATATGCTAATAGTATACTATTATTCTGTTAGCTAATACATATATAAAAAAGTTTACTAAATCTAGAGCTAGTTACACTTTAGAGCAAAAAATACGTGAAATTAGCTTCTGCTAATAATCTAGCTAAAACGCCTACTAAGAAGGCATAATATCCGCGTATTAATTGTACGGATATTACTAATATCTATATAGCTTTATTCTTATACCATCCCCGCCCGCACTACTATACCTCTCCCTCCCACTAAGACCTCCCTCCCTATTAAGACTCCCACTTATAGTAGTATATATAGCCGTAGAGGCACCTACTCTGCTACTATTACTCTAACTCTTTTACTAATTACTAGCACACTAGGTACTACTATTACTACTACCGCTTTTGCTAGCATAGAATATATTAGGGTGTATTTAGCAATTGCTGTTTCTATATACATTAATATAGTTTATAAATAGGTAACTAATATAATAAAAGATATTTAAGCTATAGACTGCCAGTTAAATAAGCTTAGAGATTCTCCAAATAAGATAAAGGATAAGCTTGCGTTCCTAAGGCATGGTGTTATTATACTTATATATAATACTAGGCTACCAGATATCAAATATAAGTAGATATAAGTTAGGTGTTACTGCGGGTTGGCTGTTGTTGCGGGTTTATAGTAATAAAATAGTAGCTCTTACCTTTTTGCTACTATATATATAGGAATTAGGTCTCCGCCTTACATTTAATAAATATACTTAATTAATATTATAATATCTGCACAAGCTAAGATAAAGATATTTATATATCTGCACCATAAAACAGCTAACTGCTATATTATATACTATACTAAAAAGATTATACGCCGGCTAGAATTAATATTAATAAAAAGAACTTGCTTAATATATTAAGATAGAAACATACTATAAGCCCAAGTATTTAAAAGTCCTCTAGTATATTATCTATAACCTTATTAAATCCGTCCTAATAAGGGTTGTAGAGTAAACCGCTAATATAAGACATCCGTATATTTAAATTAACAATGCCACCTTTAGAAGATTATATATTGCAATACTATTTTTAATTCTTATAATATCTGTAGACAACCCGCTTATAATAGAAGTATATCCGTAATTAAAACAATATATTACTGTTACTCTTAGTATTTATTAAGCAAATTATATACTAACTATTATATATATTAATAGAGGTATAGGTATAACATTAGGACAACAAACTATATAAATATATTTAGCAGCTTCTCCTAGTACCCCTATATTCTTATTAGCATTACCAAAGCTATATATAAGGGGATTAAATAGCAAACCGGCTGCAGTTAATAGGAAGGCATTAAATATATTTACGCCGTCCTTTATAAGCCTCTATATCTACACTATAGAAGTAAAGGAGCCTTAAAATCCGCCAAGCGCCGCATATATTATATAATTAAATCCTTCCTAATCTAATCTATAAGATAGCGGATATCCAGCACCAAAGACTTAGTCGGATATTTACTATTTATATACTCGCTAAATGCATACTTAAAAATATCGCGGAGCGCGCTAGTGTAACTTATTATAAGAACACTCTACTTAAACAGCTTATCTATACTAAAGGTTAAATTCCCGCGTATCTAGAGTAACTTCTTAAGTTAAAGATTTAGTAGCTTATTAAGGTAATTTATCTTACAGAAGCTATCTGGCCGCCCTTAGAGATTAACCAAACTATTGGCAAGGATAGCCTATTAAAGCACTAGATTATAAGCGCTTGTTCTCACTAGTTACTATAGGAGCAGTATATTATACGTATAGTTCTTTAATAAGCTTCTAGCGAAGTATAAGCAAAAGCAGGGTATTACACGCTTTAGTAGTCCAATATCTGCATGCTTAATGGCGTATTTTAGAAGCTTGTAAGTATTAACAACCTATAAAAACTAGATATAATTAAAGAACTCCATATCGCCACTCTAAAGAACTTAGTTATTAGCGGTAGAACTTAATATATCTATAGAGGATAATATCGCTGCTGGCTGATGTCTATTAGTAGGTAGCTCTAAATAATCTAATATACGCTAATTTGCATTACAGCATACATCTCTTAAGAAAGCCGCTGTGTGGATATTCTTAATATATTCCAGAAATTACTACGGAGATAGGTTTTATATATATTACTCAGCCTCGCCATCTACTTTAATATTGCACTTATTATAGATATAGAGTAGGAACAATGCAATAATATAAGCATTAAAGCTATAGAGAATTAGCTCTTCCATATAATAAAACAAGGCCTTTTTCCTGGGAATATTACGCCGTCCTAGGTAGTTTATATAGGCATAAAGCGCTAAAAACTGCCGTGTGGCTTCCTTACCCCTATAGAATGTACGCATAACTATATATAGGAAGTTTAATTGCATATACCATAGCCCCAGAATAGGCAACACCTACTTATAGCTATTATACGCACCTTCCGCCTTAACCCGCCCCTCTTTATATAATTAGATAAGCTTTACAGTCTTCTAATCTCCATATACCAGAAAAAGCCAGTTATTAAAAGTGGTTTTGTAATTATACCACAGTTTTTCCAGAAAGATATTCTCTATTATATAATAGTTGCCATTAATAAAAGCCTTACTATCTAGAATAGGTCCTAGAGTTATATACTCTATCTTTCTATAAGGGAGAATATTAACTACTAGTATGCGCGGATATTTAATATCCGCGTTAGAGTTAAATATACTATTAACCGCAGTAGGATACGCGTATTAGATAGCATCCGTAATAAAACTTATAAATATCCACTTTTAGAGGTTATTAAACCTATTCCTAGCTGCATTAACAACCTTATCTAGCTTAAGTTAATGGGTGTTGTTTAATATTAATTGCTTAAGGCCCCCTTTAGGTATATATATACTACATAAAATCTTTTCTATAGTGTGCAAATTAAACTTACTAATCTCGCTAATAACCTAATATTAAGTCTTTTAGTAATAGTTAAAGTTATTATAAATAATACAGACATTATTATAAATAGATAGAGACTTAATTAGTTTCTTAAGAGTTATTAGCATTAAAAGGCCTAGTAGAATTAATAGGGCCTTCCTTAGAACGTTTAGCTAGCCTAAGCTTTCTAGCGTTAAGAGTTTTATAACTATTAATTAGACTAAAACCATATAGAAAAGATAGCACATAGCGCTTTATACTAAGTGCCTAAACATATAAACTAAGTAGATGGGCAAAACTGTTTGCAAAGTTTTAGGTAAACCCTAATAGGAATATAGAGGTAACTATAACTATACATCCGCCATACAGATCCTAACTATATTCTTCTCTATTTAGTATAGATATCCCCTTAATAAGCTAGAACAGCAGCGGACCATACTACTAAACAAATTTAGCTGCATTCTTAAGGTCAATATCCTTAAACTCCATATCTAAAGTCCATGTGTTAAAGGGGCCGCGTTATAACTATAGTTAGTAGAGCTCTTTCTAGATATAGTAGATAGTATAGGTTATTAGCATTATATAAATATTAAGCGTGTGTTACGGAGCGAGCACAAGCGGTAATAATATATAGCAAAGTAGATATTATTAAGCTATGTACATAAACTGCGTAATAAAGTCAAGACGTTGCGTAAGAAAAGAAGGTAAGGAATGGGAGGAAAGGGGTATATATTATTAACTTAGTTGCTTAGTTAATATGTGTATAGGGCGGAATAGGCTTTGGGTTATAGTCCTAGCGGAACTTAGTAGAATGTGGCAGAATATAGTAGAGGACGGCAAACTGCCGTAGATTGCTGTTACGTAATGGCAAATTGCCTCAGATTGCTGTTATGTGTCTTAATTAACTAAGTCGTTAATATAGAGGTTAAGACGGTGGAAACAGGTAGACGTGTATAAAGTGTTACGGAGGTATCCCGTAACAGTACCCCCCCTTTAAACTTAAGCTTCTGTAAGATGGGGCTATGGTAGTTCTGGGTAGAGTTTGTAAAAGTCTTCTATAGCTTGTATAAGTCCTATAGAGTCAACAGGTTTCTATAAGGGCTTAGTAAAGCCTCTTTATTTCATAAGGTATATATATTTGCGTTTCCGTTTGTTATACTTAATGTTATCAACTCTTTTAATAAGGTACTCATCCTCGCCATCTACTTTAACTGGTAGGTTAGGGTCTTAGATCTATCTAGGTAGGGCGTCTAATACGGGGGCGGTAGGGTGGAGGACTAATATATAGAATACGGGGTGGATTTTAACCATATTAGGGAGCTTCAGTTAGTAGGCATAAGGAAAGACAACTTTTTTAACCTTATAAGGGCCGGCGTTCTTCTAATTAAGTTTCTTAGTAGGTTGTTTTGTGTTTAGATTTCTTATGTCTAGCTAGATAAAGTTACCAATTTAGTAAGCTAGTGCTAGGGTTTGGTTCTTATTTGCTGCGGCTTTATAGACAGACTAGGCCCATATCATTTTATTAGTAAGGAACTCCTATAGTTCTTCCATCTTCTTTATAAATTTATTTACTTCTGCAACTTATAAGGCTTAATAAGCTAGGCGAGGAACATTACTAAAGGGTTTAAAACCCATTCGCGGGTGCTAGCTATAGTTAGCTAGGAACAGGGAGACCTTTATAGTTTCTAAGACGGAGTTATTTGCTATAAACTTGGCGAATATAAGCCAGTCCATCCAGTCGTCCTATAGATATGATGTATATATCCAAATATATTGTTCCATTATAGCATTTGCACGTTCTATTTAACTATCCATTTCTAGGTGGTATGCCGTAGACAACAGTGCTTTAATACAGAGTTAAGTAGTTAGTTCTTTCTAAAATATAGAGATAAACTATCTGCCTCTATTAGAGACAATTGTTTTAAGGAGTCCGTGGAGTTTCTATATATAATCCAGGAATAGTCGGGCAATAGTAGGCGTTAATATATCAGGACAGGCGATTAAGTGTCTTATTTTAGATAGTTGGTCTATAACTACTATAATATTTATACAGCCTTTACTTAAGAGGAGATCAATAACAAAGTCAATTAAGATATCCTTCTATCTTTGGTCTGGAACATGCAGTAGCTTTAGAAAGCCGTTATATGTCTTGTGTAAAGCTTTGGCTTATTGGCAGGTATAGCAGCTAGAGACATACCTTTATGTTATATTATACATATTTGGCTAGTAGTACTCCTATTAAAGTAGTTCTAGGGTTTTCCCTTGGCCTAGGTGGCTGGCTACTAGTAGGTTATATATATGCTTAAGGAGCTTAAGCTTAAGTTTATTATAATTAGGGACAACTAGGCGGTTCTGATAGTATAAGCAGTCTCTACAAGCTTTACATTCACTTAGAGAGATCTTTTTAAAGCGTCTAACGCTATCTTAAATTAGCTGAAGTATTTCTTGGATAAACTTGTCATTTGGGTATTTATTAATTATAATCTATTTAATTAATTAATCAGTTATTTTAAGGACGTGTACTATAAGGTCTTTAACTAGGGGATTAAATAATTCAGGACAAAGCAGGGTTTAATTGCGGTAGGCGCGCGCTTTTTTCTATACTGTTATATCTTGTAAACGTCGAGTTAGGGCATTAGGTTTTTAACCTTAAACGCCTAGGCGGTATATAATTAAGAATTAAAATTAGGACAGATATTCTAACCAGTAGGCTTAACAGTAGCTTAGCTGTTTTATAGTTATAAAGTACTGCAGGTTCTTATAATCATTAAGAACCTTAATTAGGAATCCAGCTTCTTCTAGTTCTAATTGCCATTACTTAAAATATCTAATAATAGCCAGCAATTCTTTATCATAGATCTTATAATTGCATTTAGCTAGGCTTAGTCATTTTAAAAAGTATGCTATAGGGTGCAATACTCCTTCCTTGTTATATTAAGACAGAATGCCTCTAGTAACATAATTAGATAAGTCAGCTTCCACAACACTTATTTAGTCTGGGTTAAAGTATTAAAGCATAGGTATAGTAGTAAATATAACCTTTAGATAAGTAAAGGCCTTCTTATATTCCTTATTAAAGATAAAGGCTTTATCCTTTTAGGTTAAGGCTATAAGGAGTAAGACCAAGGCGGAGAAGTTATTAATAAACTGTTAATAGAAGTTGGCGAAGCCTATAAAGGCCTTTACGTCCTTAACATTCTTAGGTTCTTGCTAGTTTACAATTACTTTAACTTTCTTAGGGTCCATTTATACGCCATCTGTAGAAATAATAAGTCTAAGGTATAGGACTTCCATTTTATAGAACTCGCATTTGTCTATATCTAATTATAGGCCGGCTCCGCGCAAGGCTTGTAGGACTAGTTTAATATATTTTTAGTATTTAGCTAGACTATTACTGTATATTAAGATGTCATTAATATAAGCAGTATAAAAGACGTCTAGGTATAGACGTAGGGTGTTATTTACAAAGTGTTAGAATAAACTTAGGGCGTTTGCAAGGCCAAATAGCATTACTAAGTATTTAAATAGTCCGTATTAAGTATAAAATGCAGTAAGCCATTTATCTCCCTTTATAATACGGAGGCGGTTAAATACATGGATAATATTAAGCTTTATATAAAAGCAAGCCTTACTTAATCAGTTTAGTGTCTCTTAGATTAATAGGATTAGGTATTAGTTCTTAACAGTAATAATATTAAGAGCTTAGTAGTCTATATAGAAGCGTAGACCGCTACTAGGTTTCTTAACAAAGATTACTAGTACGGCTATAGGTAAAGAACTTGCTCTAATAAATTCTTTATCCAGATATTTGTCTAAGTACTTCCATAGTACCTAGAGTTTATTTTAGGACATCCTATATAAGGGTCCAAATCTAGGATATTTTCCTTCTTTAACTATAATTTTATAATTATATAGACGGTGTTCTAGTAGCTTATTAGCTTCCTTTTATAAGAATATATCTAGATAATTATAGTATTCTACTAGCGGGGTTAGTGTGCTTCTTTAGTGCTAAGGCCTTTTTAATATCGGCTATTATAACAGTGAAGATTATGTGTTCCAGTTTCCTAGCAAGTTATGCTAGTAGAGTAGCTCCAATTATATAGATATCTAAGGTGTTAAGCGAGCTTAAATCGTCCTTAGTTTCTTATATAGTTTCTTATTTAGGTTTAGGTTTAGTATTAGATATAGAGTTAGTATTAGATTTAGGTTTAGGTTCTTTAAGTATCCTTTTTATAGTAGAATACTAGTTCTTCTGGTACTTTTATATATTAAGCTTAAGCTTCTACTTGGTTTAGGGCGCAGCAGTTAGAGTTAGTTTATATAGTTATATATTATTTCTGGGTTCTTGGTGGACGTCGGTGGAAATCTTATATTGGTGGAATTTAGTGGAATTCTTAGGTAGGTGGAATTGGGTGGACTTTTTAGGTATAGGGTAGATGTTAGTGGAAATTTTAGACTAGTAAATCTTAGTGGATTTTTTAGATTTTGGTTTAGAGTTTAAGTAGTAAGTTATAAGGCACTTCTGCTTACAACAGGAGGCGGTAAATAAAAGCTTAAGGTTGTCCTAATTAATGGTTACCTTATATAGCTTTATCTAGGGTTATCTAAGGATTACTAGGTAACCTAGGATAGTTATAAAAAGCTTAATTAATTCTCTATGGTTTAGGTATTAGAGTCTTAGAGCTGCTATATAAGTAATATGGCCTAAAATAGTATATTTGCCATTAAATCCAAATACGTTAATATGCCGGTTAAGGGGTATTAGGGTAAACTTATTATCTTATATAAAGATCTTATTAATAAATCCTATGCCGCTAGCTCCTGTATTAATTAGGACTTAAGTGTTAGCCTATTAACCTTTCTGCTAAGAGTTAGGTTTTATAATATCTAATGCATTTAACGAGATCCTGTAACATAGCTGTTCTAGAGAGTGACTTAACTCTAAAATGTACCTTTTAGTAGTAAGCAAGAAGGGGTTCTTATAGAATATCGGTTGTAACTTTGTCCTTATAAGTGGTACTTATTAGATATGGAGTTGGAGCTAGATAAAGACCGGAGGCGGTAACTAGAGGATTAATGCGGTAAACGGTTGTTAGTGTTGGCCGTTTGTAAGTTGTATTAAGGCATAGGGACGGAATAGTATCTTAAGATATAATCCTTACGTCCGTATTTAAAGCAAAGGCCTAGCTTAATGCGTTATTCTTATTTAGGGGACCCTAGTGGAGCATATCCTAGGGTCCCTATGTTGATATCTATAGCATTAGGATGCTTAGGCTAAGATAATAACTTAGCAGATATTCACGGAGCTATTATATTATATTAAGGAGTGGACTTTGGTGTTAGGCGTAGTATATTATTATACCGTTTATTAATAATATTTATATAGGCGTTAAGGGCTCCTAGTAGGTTTATACCTATTAGGGAGATTTTTAGTTTAGGGCTTAGGGACTTAATAAGGCTGTTAACTAGTGCGGAGTTATTCCAGCCTGTTTCCTTTATATAATGGTTAAATTTAGAGAAGTATACTAGGAAGCTTTTTATTCCTTAAGTTATATAGTTTATCTTTCTCTAAGCGGTAGCTTAGCGGTTTAGGTTACTATATATAGCTTTAAGTAGTATAACTAGGCTTTATACTAAGTTCGGTTAAAGGGGTTTAATAAGGTTAGCTGCATCTCCTTCTAGTTAACTTAGGGCATAGCAGAGTTAGTTGGCTTTAGTTAGGTAGCGGTTAGCGTTACCAGTTAGCTTATTGTTAAGCTGGCTTAGAAATAATTAGAGTTTTTATTGTTTACTAGTAAATATTAGAGGGTCTAGTAGTTGTTTAGATTATTGTGGTATAGTAGTTGGTTTAGGGTGAATAGTTACTATAGGTTTGGGACTCTTATCCCACGTATTCATCTCTAGAGAAGGTGTTTAGTCTTAGAGCCCTAGTATAGGCATCTTAAGGATGCGGACTTCTTCTTAGAGGTCCTTAATTATTTATAAGTATCATGCCTCTTAATTAGCTTGTTATTAAGTTAAAGTGGCTTGGTTCTGTACAAGGGTGTCTATAAAGGACTTTTATATCTCTACTAATTATTCTTAAAGTGCGGATATAATGCCGGTGGCTATTATAGGGGCTTTAGGGTTATTCTGTATTTTAGAGGGTGGTATATAAGGTTAACACAATATAGTGTTACGGAGTGAGTATAAGCGGTAATAATATATAGCAAAGTAGATATTATTAAGCTATGTATATAAACTGCGTAATAAAGTTAAGACGTTGCGTAAGGAAAGAAGGTAAGGAATGGGAGGAAAGGGATATATATTGTTAACTTAGTTGCTTGGTTAATATGTACATAGGGCGGAATAGGCTTTAGGTTATAGTCCTAGTAGAATTTAGCGGAATATAGCGGAATATAGTGGAGGACGGCAAACTGCGGTAGATTGCCGTTATATAATGGCAAATTGCCTCGGATTGCCGTTATGTGTCTTGATTGACTAAGTCGTTAACATAGAGGTCAAGACAGTGGAAACAGGTGGACGTGTGTAAGGTGTCACAGAGGTGTCCCGTAACAGCGTGTTAATAAGTTCTTTTTATATTTCCTTATCCTCTAGTAGAGTAATAAGTAGGTCCCTTACTTTTTTCTTCCTTTTATTACCTCTATGCTCATTCCCGCTTTCTAAATACTTAAAAACCAACCTATAAAAAGGCCAACCCCATTTTTATAGAAGGTCCTTAATAATATTAACCTTCTCTTCCTTTAATATCCTTGTCTAACTAGTAGATAAAATATCCGCAAATAGAATATCTATAGATAGAATATCCGTAGATGGAATATCCACTAGTTATGGAGAGGGCGGGCGTAGGCGTAGGCATTTAGCGTTGGTAGTTACTACGCGGCTTAGTAGTATAGAGGTGGAATTATAGCCTCTACCACAGCAACTTCCTCTTAACATTATATAGGTATAAGGAGTTAAAGGTCTTATAACTTATAGAGTAGGCCTTTCTCTATAATTTAGTATAATTTTTATATCAATAGGTATTGTGGGAGGGTAGATCAATTTTATTAAAGTTAATAAGGTCTTCTTATATAAACTGTATTTAGGTTTTCTATAAATCTCGCTAAAGTCCCTCAGACCAAGAAAACAATTGCCGTCCTAAATTAGCTTAGTAGACAGTGCGGATATTCCTATATCCATACAATCAATTTCTTAGTCTGAGCTTTTAAGGTAAGTCAACAGTGCGCACAGATGCAATACGGCTTACTACACCCTATCAAAACAATACACCCCCTATAACCCCACCAATATAGCTCCAAATAATATAAATAAGGGCTTATTTTATAGCCCTATTCTATAGTAACAAAATAAGCCCTTATTTATATAATTTGGAGTTATATTAGAGGGGCTATAGAGGGTGCTTATTTATGGGGCTGGGGGGTTAGATTAGTTAGCACAGAGCCTTAATTTAAGTTTAATAGCCGTTATAAAGCACTCCATATAATTCCACTAATATTGGTCTAATTTATATATAGAGAGCCTTATTTTATAGCCCTAAAATAGAGCTATAAAATGGGCCTCCATTTATAAAATATAGAGCCATATTAGTAGGGCGGTAGGGCTATATAGAGTATTTTATAAATTTGGCGGGTATGGTAAGCCGCATTACGCCTATGCACACTGTTGATAATATTTCGCAAACAACTGTAGCAGAATTTGGTAGAATTTAATTAAAGTGTTAGAATTTATTTATTAAGTGTTTTACTAAGACATTCCTACTATAACTGGGCTAGTCCTATTATAGTATCCTCCCCTTTAGCCAAAGGTTTAAAACAATTTAATTTAGTTAAAAATTTATAATTTTATAATATATTATATAATCATATTATAAATGTTATAGTATATTTCAAGTTCTTTTAATTTCAAGTTTCCTACTATTGTGTTTCGTGTATTTATATTAGGTAGTAGTTATTTGCCTTTATCTTATGTCTAACTAGCTAAAGTCAAGCTTTACCACATATGCTACCTTACCAAAAGGTAGCGCCACACTTCAAAACTTACGCATACCCATCTTTCCATCAAAAACAATCGATTTTCCAACTTTCAAGACCTAATTCCTATTGCCTAGCGAGCTAGAGATGGATTTATTTGTCGTTTTACCCCCTTTTCCCCAACAGAAAATTCTTCTTAGGGGTGGTCCTAGCTTATAAGCGAGGCACAGACAGGAACACCAAAACTAAATACCAAAACTACGAAATATAGAGGCTAGATTTTCTACTACCTTTTAGCCTAATCTCCCCAGAAATCTTCTTGTAGAATTAGTAAGGAGAAAGGGTATAAGGATAGTAAAAACTAGAATACCCCCCTATAAGATACAAAATGCCAAGGTCTAATAGGTCTAAAAAGAAACCTCCTATAGAAATAAGTGATAATAAGTCTATATTCACTTTTTCTCTCACTTTTTCTTCTCCTGACCTGTTTGGGACAGGAGAAAGAGAAGGACAACCTTAGTCTTCTCTTTCTACTAGCCTGTTTGGGATAGGAGAAAAAAGAGGACATCCTTAATCTTCTCCTGAAAAAGAAATACAAAAACCCGCAAAAAAGAAACCAATAACGACTACAGAGAGTATACCTAGTATACCTCTCTCCTTCTCTTCTCTATCTCCAGAACAACACCTACAAAAGGCCCTAGAAAGCCTAACCTAGGCCTATAAAGGGCTAGAAGAAGAAGAAGAAACAAAAGAACAAGTTAAACAGCTAGAGGACTATACACGGAGTGTCCTAGCAGGAGAAAAACCCTTTAAAGAAAAGGCAAAAGATGTCCTAAAAGGACTAGTAGAAGAAGTAAGAGCTCTCCGTAAAGAGGTAGCTCCTACTAAAAAGGAAACTTACGTAGAGAGGCTAAAGAAGGGCCTCCCTTCTACGTCCTCCCTGCCCTCCTTATTATCATCTCCTACCTCTCCTACCTCTCCTCCATCTAGTAGAAGTCCTACTTCTACTAAAAGCAAGAAAAAGCAGCTATAAGAAAGGAAGCTAGTCCTAATTACAGACCAAAAGGACCAGCCTCTAGATACCTTCTCTATACGAAACAAAGTCAATTAGCTATTTGCATCAAAACTACAAGTAGAAAAGCCAGTTCTAGTATCTATAGCTAGAACTAAAGGAAAACAAAACATTCTCCTTACAACTACAGAAGGATACAATGCAGATTTCCTAATTAAATATAAGGAAATATGGCATAGCTGCTTTAACTTTTAAAGAGAGCAAAAACTAGAACTATGGGTTCAAATTATAGCCCATGGTGTTCCTACTCTACCTTTTCTAGGAGAAGGAGGCTCTAAGCTTCTAAAAGAAGATATTGAGACCTTTAATCCTATAGAGATACAAGGACTACCTAGATGGATCTTATCTAGTGTAAAAAGACACAATCCACAAACCAGATTTGGCTCTATAGTTTTTACTATAGAGAATAAAGAGAAAAGACAAGAAATCCTTAAGTAAAAAGAAATTTCAATTGCGGGTACAGCTACTAAGGTAGTAAAATACCTAGATGTCTCTCCTACTACACAGTGTACTAGCTGTCAAAAATTTGGCCATATAGGAGACAGATGCTCTACTAGAGCCTGTAGATATTGTGCGGCTGCACATCTATCTAAAGACCACTCCTGTTTTACCTGTATAATAATAGGCAAGCCTTGTCAACATACTGCCTCTCTTTGCATCAATTATAAAGGAAATCACTTTGCTAACAGCAAAGACTGCGAGATACTTAAAGCAGCTAAACTAGTACGCAGTACTAGCTTAGAGAGTTCTATGGAAGAATAGACAAAATATAGGATTCTAGAAGGAGGGAACTCCCACTAGGCTCTTAAAAAGTTATTAGAGAGCAAAAGGACAGAAATAAATAGCAAAAGGACAGGGATAGGCGTTAGGATTTTTCCTATCGTTTTCTTATTCCCTAGTAGTTGTAGTAACTTAGTATTTTACTAAGGAGCTGTAAACCCTTAAGGGTTTATAAACTACTAGGACATAGTTACTAGTACATATTAAGCTGCCTGGAAAGGATTTATGTATATAGGACTATAGCGCCATAGCCTAGAGGCTGAATGCGTAGTATTGTACATAGTATAATACAGTGGACATTAAAAAAAAAAAAAAAAACTAGCTAAAGTAGGCCGCAAAGAATGGTCCTTATAGAATTATTTTACCAGGGAAGACACGTTAGCCTTAATCTAATTATAGGTTTCCTAGGTTTATATCTTATATCTTTCCCACTTAATAGAAAGTTTAAATTATTTAAATTACGTTTTCTATTATATATTATTAATTAAGTTAATAAAGTAAGAGCTATTACTATTATTAATAATTATAGAAGGTAGTGGTGGCACTTTATAAGTTATAGAATTATCTTTTAAAGGTTATAATAAGCTTATATAAAATATTAGGTATATAGGCTTAGTTTCTTCTTAATTTAGTATAGGCCTATAAACTTCCAATTAAGTTTCTTTAAGGGCTGTTAAGTCTATAGATTTTATATATTTAGGTAAACTATATTGCCTTCCTTAAAGTCCTATACAGGAGCTCGTTCTTTATTTATATACTATTTATATACTATTTATATACTATTTAAGCATACGTTAATTTACTTTATAATAATTCTATTAACTACTTTATTTAATTAGCGAAGTTATATACGTTAATTAACTGAATCTGTTTAATTATAGGTCCTATTATATTAATTTCGGGTTATAGTTTAAATTTAAGTTTAGGGTCTTATCCGTAGGTTGCGTAAAATAGCGTCACGTCTATTAATACATTTATTATATTATTTGCAGTAAACTCAGCTAAAGGTAGCCATTTTTCCCAGTCATCCTATAGGTATTATTCTATAATCGCGTTTATAATTTTAGTTTAACTATCTATCTTTAGATAAAATATAGTTAAAAGTTGTGTTTAAATACTTAATTATTTATATAGAGCTTGCTAGAAGTCTAAAACAAACTAGCTTCTATAATTGGATATTATTAAGTTAGGAAGTCTATATAGCTTAAAAATGTACTTAATAAAACATTTATCTACTAATATTGCATTAATTAAGTCTATAGGGATTATATATAATTTTTTTATAAGATGGTTAATAACTACTATAATATTTATAAACCTATTACTATTAGGTAAGTTAATGTCACGGAACGGGGGCAATGGCTATAAAGCGTATATATTCGGGGAGTCTACAAGACATTACGCGATCGATCGTAAGGGTCGAGGGCGTAAGGAGGTGATATACCCTCGCGTAGCTGACATAAGCTATACGCGAGGTGTACGCGAGAGCACGGGGTTCTCCTATAGAGGCCCCTGCAGTCGGGTTCCGTAACACTACCCCCCCTCCTATTAAGGCGGAGCTCTGGCGACACTGTAGTTGCTATATACATATAGGGGGGAATGCTTAGGGTATCTAGAAGAAGAAATATCGTTATAGATGTGACGGGCTCGTACAGGTGCTTCTGACTTAAAGCTTATAGGTTACTACTATGCGAAGATACTAGGCTATAGAGGGGAAGGAGGCTGTTAGAGACTTAGTAAGGTATGAGGGTATTACCAAGGCGCTAGTAGCAAGCGAGCTAATAGCGATTTTCCATCCCAGGGATAAAAAATCCTAATTAGCTGGCTTCTCCTTAGCGTCTAGAATCTAACTAATTAAATAACTTTAACCGCTGGTTAAAGTTCCTTAATATCTCATTAGAGTAGTTATATAACGGTAATATATAACAATTTAGCTATAACAGCTCCCATAGGGGATTAGGTATAAAATCTCTGCTTAGGCCTAGTTTCTATAGGTTTGCGTAGTAGAAATCGCTAATTAGATCTTTTACGTTTTTAAAATCTTCCTATAGTTGCTATTCCGGCTAATCTATATCAAATCCTATATAGGTAGCTTTATAGTAGAGCCGCCGTCCTCTACCTTTGCCAAAGTATTTAGAGTTAATAATTCGTTCAACGGTCCACTCCTCGTGGTTCTCGTCTTCGTTCTTATCTTAGATTAGTACTAGTAGGGGTTTAGGCTATATTTATCCTAGTAGAGGATTAGGCTAGTAAAGGTATAGTATCTATAGGTAAAACACAGGCTATATCCTATAGGTAGCTAAGGCAGGCAGGAGCTCTAGTTTATATACAGCTCCTCTGTTAATAACTCGTTTAATCTAGTAGGGGCTAAGGTTCTTATAATCAAGTGACTTTATAGGTCTCTATATAGAGATATTGCGTATATTTAACTATACCCAGTCGCTAACACGCATCTTAGGTAGTGGTGTTTTATAACGGTCGGTAAAGTAAGCTTATTTCGCTTAGGCCTAGGCCATCTCTTCTTTATAGTAGTCAAGTAGGTCTTTTATATAGTCTACATATTAATTAGCAAGTAGCATCTTAAGGCGTTTTCCATATAGCAGTTTCTTATTAATAGGCTTTGGTGGCTCTATACCGGATTATAGGTAATATCCTTTATTCGCAAAGAACAGGGTAAGTCCTATAGTAGCTAAGACGTAGTTATTTACTACGAATTTACCTAGTAAAAGGTGGTCTACCCAGTTGTCCTAACTATAGGCAACTATCTGTCGTAAATACACCTTTATACTAGCGTTAGCGTTTTCTGGTTATCCCGCAGTTTCATAGTAAAAGGATATAAATATCTTAATAGAGATACTAAGGCGTTGGCAGATCCGCCTCTATACATCAGAGTTAAATTACGTGCCTTAGTCAGACGTAATAGAGTTAGGTAACCTATATAGTTAGTAGACTTTGCGAAGGAAGGCATCGGCAATATTGCTTACTGCTATACCTTTAGTTAGGACATAGTAGCGTTTTTTTATAAGTTGGCATATTATTATAAGGATATTCTTATAGGTTTGGCCATGTCGTTTACAAGGCAGTAGGTTAACAACAAAATCTATAGCAATATCTACCTATCGGCGTATAGATACTAGTAGAGGGTATAGCAGTCCTTAGTACTTTATGTAAAACACTTTAACACGTTTATAGCCGTGGCAGGCGCTTATAAAGCATTTAACTAAGTCTATTATTTTAGGCCAGAAGTAGTATCGGCTAAGGAGCTTATAGGTTCCTCCTTTACCTAGGTAGCCGCTTAATTAGAGGTTATAGGCCATTTAGATTAGTTGCCATTATAGGTCTTCTAAGTTAGGGATAAATAAACGGCCTCTATAATAGAGCCTGTTTTCTTTTACTTCTAAGGCTGCCATATTAATCTAGCCTAAGCTTTAGAGGTTAATAGGCAGTATATAGGTGCCGGCAATCTTTACAGTAATTAGTTAATACAGTAATAGGTTAACAGAGGTGTTATATACTACGGTAATAAGTTCATTAATTTTGGGGGGTAACTCTAGTTCTATGGTATAAAGCTAAGGGGCGGTTAGTTCTATCTTAGGTAGTATACCTAGGGCTAAGTTTCATACTTTTAGGATTATTTATTGTTAGAATTAATTATAAGGGTTATCTTCTAACTAAGGAAGGTCTTACAAATAGCGTATTAGGCTATTAGGCTTAGTACCTTATACTCCTAGCCTATATACAATTTTAAAGTTAAAACTGGAGAGGAACTCATTCCAACATACTTAGCGTCAGTTTAGTTATTTCATAGTTATAAAGTACTTAAGATTACAATAATCCGTAAGGACTTTAGTTAGCTAGTTAGGTTCTACTAAGAAAAGTTCTGGTTAAAATTCTTTAAACGCTTATACAATTACAAAGAGTTCCTTATTATAGATCTTATAGTTACATTCTTATAATATAAGCTTAGACGAGTAGAATATAACTAGGTAGAGAAGACCGTCATCACCTATCTAGAAAAGGACACTCGTGTTAATATAGTCTAAGGAGTTAGTCTTAAGATAGAGTTATCGTCCTAGTATAAAGTAAGCTAGAATAGGTACTTTAGTAAACGCATCTTTTAAGTCTTAGAACGCCTTTTTATATTTAGGCGTCCAGATAAAATATAAATATATTTTTCTTCCTTTTACAGAAAGGCCCTTTATTCGCATTATTGCTATAAGTAGTACTATAATATCTAAAAAGTTATATATAAATTTCTAATAGAAGTTGGCGAAACCAAGGAAGGCTTATACATCCTTAATATAGGTAGGGGTTTGCCATCCAGTAATTATATATACTTTTTTAGGGTCCATACGGACACCCTTAATAGTAATAATTAGTTCAAGGTATTTTACTTCTAGAACTAAAAATTCACACTTTTTTAAATTAATATAAAGTCCTGCGTCTCTAAGGTGCTATAGGACCTTTTAAACGTGCTCAGTATGCTTAGAAGGGTTATCGCTATAAATAAGTATATCATCTAGGTACGCGGAGCAGAAGTTATTAAGGTAGTCCTATAAGGCGTTATTAATATAGCTTTAGAAGCTGCCTAGGCCATTATATACGCTAAAAGGCATAACGGTATATTTAAATTGGCCAAAGCACAATATAAATGCGGTTTTCTATTCATTACCTTCCTATATTTAGAGGTGGTTAAAGGCGGTAATAATATCAAGCTTAGTATAGATTTTAGCTTAGCTAAGCCATTTAAGGGTCTCGCGTATAAGCGGTACAAGGTATTAGTTCTTAATTATAATAGCATTAAGTCCTCTATAGTTAACGCAGAATTAAATACCTCCTCCCAACTTTTTAGTAAGGAGAATAGAGGCGGCTGCTAGGGACATACTAGGATAAATAAACCCTTTATTAAGGTGCTTGTTAATATACTTTTTAATAACTAAAAGTTCGTCTTTTAACATTAGATAGGGTCTCTTATAGGGCGGCGTTTTTCCTTATTTAATATTAATAGCATAGTTATTAGGTTAATGTAGGGGGAGTATATCTACGCTTTTTTATAAGCATATATTAATAAAGTTATAGTATCTCTTAGGGAGGAGCTTGCGGAGTTCCTTATTAGGAAGTCCTTTTTTAAGCTTTATAAACTTCTTAAAGTCTAAGGGTAAAAGTCTATAGAGTTCTATAGGGGCATTATTTTCTAGGAGGTTAACTATATCTATCTTATTACTATAGAGGACGTGGTCCTAATCTTTATTAAGCTTATATAGTTATAATTAGGAGGCTGCGGTAATAGTCCAGCTTTTCCTATATGCTATACGGTAGAAGGCCGCAGCGCTTATATAGTAGCAGTTAGTTATAAATAGAGTAATAAGGGTTTCCTTAGGTTAATATCCTAGGGAGTAGATAGAGGCGGCTAGGCCATACCCTAGGTAAGTCTTTCTGCAGTATTTAGAGTTAAAGGTTACTTCTCTCTTTTGCTAGTTAATAGCGGGGTTATACTATTTAAGCTAGTTTATTCTAAGGATAATAGGGTAGTTTATAAGTAGTGTAATATAGGCCCAGAGCTCCTCCTAGTATCCGTTTATATTTAGGTAGAGTTATACCATATAGGTAATCTTTTATATAGTATAACTACTATTAGCAAGTTATAGGGCGCGGGCTTTAGTAAGGGGTAAGGTAAGTAGGTTATAAGTATACATAAATTAGGTATTTATAAATTTATTAGTAGCTCCGCAGTTAATTATAGAATAGGTTTTATATTATTTCTTAGCGGTAGTTCCCTCTATAGGTAAGACTATTTGCTTCTATCCTTCTATTCTTACTAAGCTATTTATTAAGTAAGCTAATATATAGATCCCTCTATTGTTAGAGTGTCCTAACCTATAACTTAGGGCTAGGACTTTACGTTTTCCACTTCCGCGTCTAATTCTATTACCGTTACTGCATCTTTATCTTATGCGGTAGCGGCATATAGTAATATATTTAGTATCTGGGGCATAGGGTTAGGTATTTAATAGCAGCTACTAAACCTGGCTATTAGGCAGTTTAGGCTATAGCTATAACAGCCTTCTTAACGGCATCTATAGTAACGCCTTAGCTTCTAGAGTAGCTTATGCTCTCTATCTAGTAGCTTCTTTGGGAAGGCTAGTATAGAGAGGTTAATATTAGAACCAGTAGTATTACTTAGGGTAATAGGTATTAGTAGTTTAGTAGGTCTAGAGGGCTTCTATAGGGAGGTCTTTAGGCAGGGGTTTACAGTAGTAATCTAGTTTAGCTATCGTTTAATCTTCTATAGAGCTACTACTATATTATAAACGTTGTTATAGTTATGGCTAGCGGCTGCGTAACTAAAGCAATAAGTAACTTTTTTAAGAAGACCTTCTTAGTCTTTAGCGTTATCTTAGGCAAGGACTCTAGTGTATTCCTAAAATTTAACATAGAACTTATTAAATAATTTAGTAGGACTTATCTTTAGGGCGCGTAGTTTAGCTTAACTAATAGCCACTAGGTTATAGTTATAGTATATTTAGTTAAGATTATTAAGGACTTCCTAGTAGGACTACTACTTCTAGGGACTGCTAGTCTCCTATTAAGCAAAAAGCCTATTAAATGGGATACCCTTTGTTTGTCTAATAATATAGCTAATCTTAGTATCTTCTATAGGGAAAAGGTAGGCGCTCTAGGTTAGTTTCTTATAGATTTGCATCTTCTAGTGGCTGTATTCCTTACGGTTACCCTTAAAGATTAGGGGATTAGGGTAGCGTATATTAAACCCTATAGTGGTAGTTTAGGTTTAATTATTGTGGCTTTTATTATTGCCGCTACTATAGTAGGGGTTCTTATTAGGTAAAGCTACTTAGCGCTAACCTTTTGTTAAGTATTAAGTAGATAAGGTTGCCAAGGGCATAGAGACTTAGGTGGCGTTATATACAGTAGAAAGGTATCTAGTATTATAGTGGTGTGATTTGGCCCCCTAGATTTAACATCTAGATTAGGCGTAGCTTTGGGAGAGCCTAGGCCTTCTATATATTTTATATAGATCGGTCTAGAGCCCTTAAAGTCTTCAACAACTCCAACAGGGCCAACAGACACACAGTTTCTCTTTAATACACTCTTTTCTTCTTTTCTTACTAACCGCTTCCCTACTGCCTAATTACGACTAACTGACTAACTAACTACACCGTAACTTCCTATCTAAGAGAGACCGTACCCTCCCATATATTTTATAGCATTCTATATAGGGTTAACAGCAAGCTCTTTAGATTAGAAGTCTAGTGCTATATACATAGGAGACGCATAGGAACGATCTGGAACTGCGAAAGAACCAACGGACAGAAAAAGGACGCGCGGAAAGGGAGGCAGAGAAGCACAGGCATATTAGCAACCGGTGCGCAGCTACCACCATAGGAATGAACCAACGACACTTTCGGTCTCCGTATAGGAACGGTCGGTCTCTGTATAGGAACAGTTGTTAAAGAACAGCAATCGGAATATAAGTGCGTAGCACAGCAAGACGGAGGATAAAAGAAAGGACTATAGTACGCCAGAAACGGCAGAGAAAAGTCTTCTACATTTTATTTACTATATTTGCAACGGTCTATATAATTATTCTCGCATTTATAGGAGCTACCTTTAAATTTATAGAAATAATAGCGACAGCACCAGCAAAGGGATTGTCAGGGATATTAGGTCCATTCTATAATAACAGTAAAGGTGCTAGAAGGGGAGAGGAAAGTAAGCAGCCTATTAAACTATAAGTCTCTCCTAAACCAGGGGATGCGATACTAACCATAACTCCCGCGACGTCAGGGACCAACAACTCTTAATAGATAGAGGATAAGGGTTATAAGGTCCACCTACCTGTCCCTAGAGAATCTATAGGTCCGCCATATCCCACTAGACCACTAATGGAACGAGATAAGGTATATGTTATAGCCCAGCCTATGCCGGCTCTAGGAACTCCCAGGACCCATTACTTTATAAGACAAAACATGTCGCAATTCGTTGAATAGTATAAGCGACTATATATCTGACATTATGTTACGGATAACGAGAAGCATTAAGGACTTCCAGAGTATTATAACTATTAGATAGGGATATGGATCTAGAGCCTACCTAAGTTTATAATTGGCAATTAGATGGAACTTATAAGGAAGCTTAGGACAGACTACTAAGGAAGTAACTACTTTTAATAAGTCAAAATAGTAGAATTCTTGGAAGCTTATATGCTGTAGTGCAGAAATAATCCACCCAGCAGTATACGTAAATACTATAGGCAGTTCACGTTAATCTCCCAAAAGGTTACTGAGGCTGGTAATTTGGAAAACCATAATTAAGGGTACTGGTTCGCAAGGGGACTCCCATTTAAATATTAAAGATATACTATAACTAAAACAGGAGCCGACCTAGATAGATAAGAGTCTTTTAACTTCCATTTAATAAGGAGAGCTGTAAAAGATAGGCTTAATTTGCATAAAGGCGTAGATTGGTTATTAATAATGAATTCTAAGGAGCAAGGCCTTTGTTAGCTAGTTGGACAATTCTATAATTAGCAACCAGCCGTAACCAACTAAAGAGATACTGCCCTTTAACCGCCTGTAGTCTCTCCATTAAGTAAGTTGGCAGGTACCTATTAAATAACTTAGGAAATGGACCCTAAGCTAGAGAGACTTACCAATTAACTCTAGAAGCTTAATCTTGGGACGGTTAAATTGGCAGGCGTTATATCTTTAATACCATTCCTAGACAGGATTCGCTAAGATTTAACACAGTACACGCAGCTTCTAAATAGGGCGTTAGTATGGCAAGAACAAATAGGCCCACAACTGGTACTAAATAATAACAGACCGCAGCCGCCCTATAAGGGAGCGCTATAAGAACAATATAAGCCGGGCCTAGGAAGGTATAGAGGGCTGGGAAACTTTAGTACATACCTAGCATAAGCTTAGACGTATTATAGATACGGGGGTTCCTACTATTTTATTAATTAGTGTCCACAGCTCTAGGAATTAGTTTGTTATGGTTTCCTATATATAAATAAGAATAACCAAATCTGCGCTAGAACATAAGAGCGCCTAGGAAATATAATTCCGTATTTGCTAAGCGATAATTAGATTAAGTTTCTTAAAGACTAGCTAAAGCAGAACATAAATATTAATCCTAATGCTTTAGTAACAGGCGTCTAACTAAAGGCAGCTTTAGTAGAGCTTATAGAAGGAAGCAACGCTAAAAGTAAGAAAGAACTTAGCGAGTCTTAGGAGGATATATACTAAGTAGAGTTAATATGCGTTAATTTAGTAGGAGCCGCAACCCAGTTATAGCCTACGCCACGGTTATATAATCTTAGGAAACCGTAAGGGGAAGTAAGAGTAACGAAACCGCCTTTAAAACCATCTAGTTAGCGACCGGCAGTAGTTTAAAATATACGACCAGGAGGACATGTCCAAATCGTACTATAGCCCCAATAGTAAGCTCCTTAACTACCATTAAGCAATAATAAGATTAATAAAATAGACTATATTAAATAGCCAAGATAGACAGAGCAAATAGCGGATGCAACAATAATAGCCAAAGCACCACGACTAAAGCTAGTTAGGATGATGGATATACTAAAGGGAAACGTCCTAAGCCCAGCCATAATAGCGGATAAGATTTTATTAAAAACCATTAAAGTTACGGTTAGTAATTGCCTTATGTACATACCTAAGGTTGTAAGGCTATTCTTTAAGCCTCTTCCGCTACCCCTTGTGGAGCCTTATTAACAGAAGTAAGAGGACATTAAGGCATCTATGTCGTTAGCACACCTAGCATTCTATGCTGATTAGGCTGGCTTAATAACTGCCAAAGTAGACCAGATTGAACGAGAAGCTAGATTTGTCCGGTTTTAAAGATAATGCCTAAAAGTAGAAGCATAGATAGGAGACGGAAGGGCTAAATGCTTAATTAACTCTAGAGCGGAGCTTAACCTTATTAAGGAAAGCGTGGCTCTATAACACGGCTTACTAATATTAAGTCTGCCTCTATAACTATAAGGTGCACGTCTAACGTCTACCAATAGGACTTAGTCTAAGTTTATTAGATTGGTGCATGCGGTCCCTATAGTAATAGGTAATATCTTAATATCTACAACGTTCATTACTGTAGGAGAAATGTCACATAAGGTAATACTTAGTGAGCCATAGTTAGTAAGGGCTAAACTGGCAATAAAACGCACCGCAATAGGTTAGGTATCTTACATTATTTAATTAAAAGATGGTAGAGTTGAAATGAGGTTCTTAACATCTTATAAGGATGCAATGTTCTTTAAACTAGATAAAGGCATTAGTATAGATAATAGTTTGGGAAATATATAACCGGTGCAACCACTGGGATTATATCCAGGGTTACTTATAACCCGGCGTATTAGGATAAGGAGGACGTTAAAATTAAAGAGAAGGGAAATAAGGTGCGGCTCCAATACGGACACTTACCGTTTTGGATATCTGCTAGACAGAGCTATTAGCAGAAAGAAGACCATAACATTAGATAGAGAGAGCTTAATAGCAAAATATTAAAGAAAGTCCTAAAGAAACACTTAAGAAAGAATTAGAAGCCAGTATTTAAAGTAAAGGCTAGGTCCCTCATATATCAAATATTAAAGATAATGGATTTATTTATAATGTAAACGGAAAGCTACTGGAGCAAGGCCTAATAAAACGCTATAAACGTAGCAACTGTGTATAAACAAAAGGCAGACAAGGTCCACCTAGTTAATTTATTGGCACTAAATAGAATAGTTATAGGAGGTATAATAGAATGGTAAGAGGTGGCCTTGTATAGACAAAAGGTATTAATCTAAGGGTTGCCTCTTAGTCTGTATAATTATTTCCTTAAGCCGTGATACACTAAGCTGGCCTATAGTGCACAACTAAAGCCAGAACGATTAGAGCGCATAATTATAGGGGACATTTAGCTAAGAGAATAAGAGATCTTTAAGGCCATGCTATTTAACCGAGAAGAGACGCTGGTATGGGAGTTCTCTAAAATAGGTCGCGTTAGCAGAGATATAACTCCACTATTAAAGATCAAGACTGTGCTGTATAAAGTATAATAAGTACCAAACTTTCCTATACTAAGGGCCCTATAAGGAGAAGTGATAAGTATATTACGAGAATGACTAGCTTAAGGGACTCTAGAATATTGCGAAAGCCTATATAGGAATCTATGGTTTCTTATAAGTAAAAAGGAATATAAGAAGTACCAACTAATTAATACGGCGATGAATATTAACTAAGTGACTATTAGGGACGCAAATCTGCTGCTATATACTAATAAGTTTTCCAAGGAGTTTATAGGGTACAAGGTTATATCTCTAGTGGACTTCTTCTCTGGCTATAACCAACTGGAGCTTAATATAGAAAGCAGGAACCTAATAGCTTTTATAATACCTCTGGGGCTTCTATAACAAATAATAGTACCTATAGGAGGTACGAATTTAGTAGCCTAGTTTATAAGGACAATTACTAAGATCCTAGAACGATATATCCCATACTATACCTTGCCGTTTTTGGATAATATTATAGTAAAAGGCCCACAGATAGTGTATAATGGAGAAGAGAGTCTTTTAGGCGTGCGCAGATATATTCTGGAATACATTATATAGCTAGATGGAGTGCTTGCAGATTTAGAATAAGCTAGATATACAATCTTAGGCGCAAAGTCTTATTTCTGCAAAGATGAGATTATAGTGGTTGGTTACCACTGTAATAGCAAGGGATAATATTTAGAGAAGTTAAAGGTCGCAAAGATCGTTTACTAGAGAGACTGCGAAGACGTTACGTCCGCCTAAGCATTCCTAGGAGTTGTCGTGTATTACCAAATATAGGTAGAAGACTTTGTAATTAAGGCAGAGCTAATCTTCTAACTACTACGAGTAAACGTTCCATTTATATGGGGCATAGAGCAGATCACTACTATAAAGACTCTAAAGTATGCTATTACTACCGCACCCGCATTGGTTTAACTAGATTATAGTAAGGGGGCTAGGCTAATTGTTCTCGCCGTTAACAGATACAAGAATGGATGGGGGTGCGGCCTTATATAACTAGATATGCAAGGTCGTCATCACCCGTATTAATATAAGAGCGGCATCTGGTCTTAAGCAGAACAGAAATATAACTTAGGAAAGCTTAAGTATTAGGTGTTACTATATGCGCTAAAGAAGTGTCGCGTGTACCTATACGGCGTTCGCTTTACAGTGGAGACGGATATAAACACCTTAGTCGCGCAGCTAAATTATACTGCTACTAATTTACCCAGAGCCTTAATAATAAGATGGCTAGCTTGGATCCAGCTATAGGACTTTAATATTAGATATATGCCAGGGAAGAAAAATAGCCTAGCTAATAGACTTTCGCGACGGCTACCTAATAGCGAACAACCTAATAAGCTAACTAAGGATATTGAAGAGTTTATTAACTGTGAGCTAAGTGCCTTAGAATATATAGCTAGCCCTCTTAAAATAGAAGCGGGTCTGCTATTAGAAGACTTATATTTAGAGAAATCTTAGAGGATTGTGAAATGGCTAGTAACCTTATAGCGTTTAGAGGAGATAAATACCAAGGAATTTAAAAAGTTTAAGCGGCATACGCTAAGGTTCCTAGTGCGTGACCAACAGCTCTTCCGCTAACAGTCTAAGAATATACCAATATAAAGGGTAGTTAATAACGAGACTACTTAGCAGGAGATTATTAAGAGCCTTTATAATTGGAGTGGATATTACGGATAGGAGGGAATATATTAGAGGGTCTTAAATTAATACTAGTGGCTAGGGCTGTGGGATCAAATATTATAGCATATTAAGTTATGCTTATAGTGCTAATAGCGACAGCCAGGATAGGAAGAAGAAGCGATACACTTTATATAAGAGTCTACCTTGTGGTAATAAATAATAGTGGATATTATGTTTATACTGCCAAACCGTCTCAGGTTCTGATACCTAGCTATTACTTAAGAGTATATATTTAGATGGGTGGAAGCCCGGGCCCTTTGGAATAAGGATATAAAAAGCATAGCAAAGTTCCTCTATAAAGACGTTATCTGCTGATAGGGAGTGTTTGGACAGCTCTCTATAGATAGTAGAGAAGAGAATACTAATATTACTACTGTACTCGCGGAGCTCTATAACATTAAGAGGGTTATAGCTTCCGCATATTACCCGCAGTCGCAAGGCTTTATAGAGCGAGGTCACAAGCCTATAATAGACGCTTTGGCAAAGATGGAAGGCTAATAGCTAGACAATCTTTATACAGTCTTATAGGCAGATAGAACGACTATTAAGAGGTCTATGGGAATAACACTAGCAAGGGTTATATGCAGATATAAGCACGTCCTTTCTATTAAACTCTGCATACCCACCTAGTAGACGCTGCCTTAGGAAATAGTCCGGACCACTATAGAGCTACTAGCACTTCGCGTAAAGCAGTTTAACCAAAGAGACGCAGATATACAAGAAGCTATCGCGCGTATAAAACGACTAAGAGTTACAAATAAGGAGTATTTCAATAACACCTACTGCATTCACCAGGACGGATTTAAGGTTAGAGATATAGTTATACTCTATAACACGCAGCTTAAGCAAGACTATTCTAGCAGTTATAAGTTAAATCTAAAATGGCTAGGCCCATTCTGCGTACATAAGAGTCACCCTTATAAAGGATGGTACTTAATTAAGGATCTTAATAGCACGCCATTTCGCGATTAAACTCTAGGGAATAGATTAAAGAGGTTTTATTAATAACAGATATCTAAGGTCTATTAGAAGGACCGGCTTAACTAATTAGGCGGAACTATACTATAAAAAATAATAGCAGAGCCAGAGCCTAAGGAGGATATTATATAAAATCCACTAATATCGCAACGCCGCGTATTTTAAGAAGTGCGTGTTTTAGAAAGATTATTTAACAGAACTAAGTACAAAATGTTTAACTAAGGGACAGTCAAGTTCTGAGGTGGGGAAGGGGATGTAAATAACAGCCGCGCAATCCGTCTATTTATTTGCTGTATTTCCTAAAGCTCTTTCTATTACGCTTTCTTATTTGCTTTTTTTAGTTATAGGAATCTAATGCGTGTTAACAGTAAGGTAAGGACAGAAGAATATTTGTATATAACTATCTAGTATTATTCACTATAAAGATATTAGTTCCGCTTACCGCCTTTACTAAGCTAATAGCGATTTTCTATCCTAGGGATAGAAAATTATAATTGGTCTATTTAACAATTAGCGCTAGCAGAACTCCACACCGCCACTAGATTTGGTAGACCATTTATATTAGGAAACCCTATTAAGAACTTCACCTTTTCGCCCTTAATAAACCTTAAAGATAACTGTAATTAGCTAAAGTATAAACTAAGTAGAATTAATAATAGTATACTTATTATATCTTCATCTAGCAGACCACTGGTACTGTATAAAGGAGCTAAGCGACAGATTAATAATGTTCTTGCAAAAGTTAGAGGCTTCGCAGTTAATTAGCGTTATATAGTGCTTATCTAAATCTGTAACAAGATTCTGCTTAAGAGAGAGAACTACGTAGATGCTGCTAGTGTGGTAGTTAATTTCGTTAATTATAATAACGGGCTATAAGCATCTCTAGGAAAGGATATATTTTTAACAATCTTTAAGGACATCTCTAACGTTAGTAAGATAGCAAAAGATTAAAGGAATTAGTGCAATAAAGCTAGAGAAACTATCCGAAAAGCCTAGGGACAGGATGTTCTTAACAAACCGCTAAAATATATAGTCTCCTATTACTTCCTTTCTACCGCCTAAAAGCTTACCGTCTACCTACTTTATAAAGTAATAGCGCGAGTTAATGAAGCCCTGGTTAAGAGGCTTGATTATCTAGGACGCGGTATTAAAAATACTACTTAACTATAGCTAACCGACTTCGCGCTTGCGCCTAAAATGTCAGGAAGAGCGATATTAGATTAGGTGGTAAATAAGTATAGTTTAGGGAGACACTTAACTGGCTTCCTTGTTCTAAATAAGGACCTGCCGCTAAGAAGTAGGAGACTGACTACTATGGGACTAGAGGTTACCAATATTAGAATTAAACAAGTAGGAGAGAGCTTGGCTCTTGCACTATAAGCGTATTTATAATATACTTCCAACGTAATAAATCCCTTAGCTTTTCAGCCATCAACACCTATTTAAGGAGGAGGCGTTAGTATTATGCCAAGCCTATCCTAGCAAGGATCGCCTATGTTAGTGGATTCGCCTTTATTATCCATAAATAAAAGCATTCTTGCGGCTGGAACGCCTGTTAGCTCGCCCCCGCGGCTGCCAGTATTCTCTTTAAGGAGGAATCTAAGGAGAGGGCTTATGGTTACTTATCCAGAAGTAGGAGGGCTGGGAGTGGAATCGCTATTTAATAAAAACGTTATTAAGCCAGGAGATAATGAAGAATATATTAAGGAGGCCGCAGACGCTATAGTAATACTCTACGCGAAACAAGGATGTGACTGCAAGGATAATATACTAGCTTATCTTAAGGCGTCCCTAAACCGAACTACTAAAATCGAACTAACTAAGGTTATAAAGCTCTTACGCAGTTGGTATAGGGCGGCTAGTTTAAACCCGGAAATATATAAGGTCTGCTAGATGCACACACAAGCCATAAAAGGGTGTATGGGTTTAGTGATAAAGGGTCTAAACTATACCGCGCTATGTTATAGACTCTGTTTAATATATTACGCTCGCAATTACTTAGGCACTATAAAGATAGACCCTACTACGTACTCCTAGTTCTGAAAAGCTTATAGGCCTCTAGTTCCGTCCAACTTCTTAGAACCGTACAAGTTCATTTATAACTTGGCACTAAGGTTTTCCTATAATAGGGAGGCTTTACTTAATTAGATACTATTACTAAATAACCAAGATATATGGCAGCGAGAAGGATCCGTGGTTTTAAGCATGTTTGGGTAGTAGTAGGATTCTAGCATCTTAACAATAATTAATAAGGAAATGCGCATATACCGCCATTATTAGCGTCTGATTAATAGGTGACTAAATTATGGCTAGTTAAGAATAATGGTCTATGGTCTCTACCAATAGCTAATAAGACAAGACCCTTAGTATTATTGCCTCTATTACGCTCTTAGGCCTAATAGCTGGTGGCAACTTATTTCCTACCCTTATTATGCAAAATTCGCGGTTAAAGGAGACTCTATAGCTTTCTACTATATTAACGTCAATATTTCCTCACTTCTTAAAAGTGGACGCGGTGCTAATATAATCCAAGGGAGCGTTTCTCTAGATAATAAGACTAAGGATAACTACACAATTATCCTTCCTAGCATGCATTATTACTTAGAATTGTAGTAGGCAGATCTTAAAGCGCAAGGGTTAGCTAAGGGTGACGGATTTATATATAAAATCTCGGACTATAACTGGACCGCTAAGGACGTAGAGAAATATGCAACTAACTGGGTAGCTTAGCCATGTAAGAAGGGAGATGTGCGTATAACTATGCCTTACCTTCCTTATAGAGTAAAAGGACCTTTAACTAGGACCCAGTAAACAATGCTGCTATAGTTTATTAGTATTTAGGACGATTATAATAACCTTAAGGTCACTAAAGGAGGTACTTAGACAGAGTTAGTACATGCGCACTGAGACTTAAGAGCGCCGCCCTATACGCTGTCTGGACATGCCAATCTCTACGGCGCAATTCTATATCGCTTCCCTGTAGCAGTTAAGCTTACGGCTGCTAGCGCTCTATCCGACTCCCTTCTTGGTAAACAATAATGGGATTCTCTAGCAGTGATCTGAGATTGTGATTTTCTTTTTACTGGTAATAGGAACAAAGTCGCGAAATAGATACATTCCTATTGTCTAAAGGCCGTTAAGAACTACAAGGATGCGTTTTAGCTTATGCGTGCAACTAAAGTAGAGCGCTTTAACAGCCGCTTATACTTCTACTGCGTTAATAATGGAATTAAGCCTTTAACTGTTATAGTAGATCCAAGTAGAGTACCCCTAATTGTTGTAGAAGGACAGAGTCATGCGGAGCTGCCTAAAGAATTGTGGGACAGAACCGAGTAAGTGGAAGGATATAAAAGAGCCATATTATCCAAGAGCCGCCAGTCTGATATATCTCGTACTGCTTAGCCAGGCGGATAAGAACGGTCTCGTTTAACTAGAATAGAGTCTCCTTGTTTACCATCTTGGGTTTATAGTAAAGGCAAGGAACGTATGCGATTACCTGCTGCGCCTTTGTTTTAAAGATAAGGAGTTTTAGAGTTTTAGAAGTCATTAGGGGACAACAACTTGGGTAGGGAGGTATGTGGTAGTGTAATTTGGCCCCCTGGATTTAATATCTAGATTAGGTGTAGCTTCGGGAGAGCCTAGGCCTTCTATATATTTTATATAGATTGGTCTAGAGCCCTTAGAGTCTTTAACAACTCTAATAGGGCCAACAGACACACAGTTTCTCTTTAATATACTCTTTTCTTCTCTTTTTACTAACCGCTTCCCTACTGCCTGATTACGACTAACTGACTAACTGACTATACCGTGACTTCCTATCTAAGAGAGACCGTACCCTCCCACAGTATTATTATAAATGTGCTTATTAAGCTAAGATTATAGGTATTTAATTATATCCTTTCTTTTAGTAACTATAGCAATAAGTATAATCTCGGCCTTCTTTAATTATTAGACGTCGCGTTTAGACGCGCGGAGGTCGTCTTTAATCTCTTAATATATATTATTAGCAAGCGCCTCACAAGCTTATAGGTCTTAGATAATATTATAATCTTAGGCAATACGCATTTTAGCTTATATAAGCTTTAGATAGTAGTTTTATAAAAGGTGGTAGTATTTATTAGGTTCTTATGCTACCATTTTTATAAATATCTCGGCGTCTTGTATCTTGATCTTAATAGGTAGTAGCCCTTTAGCTTATTTATCCGTGGTTATATAGTTAATAAAGGATAAGATATTATCAATGTCCCCCTTATAGTCATTATAGTCTTTTAAGCCACTAGGCTTCCCTTTAGGGGTTAAGGCTAGGGCTAATAAATTAAATCCTCCTAGGACTGATTGGTGTTGTGGTTTTAATATAGGTATTAGGTTGTTCTTTAAGTTTAACATAGTAGTTAGTAAGGAATTTTGTCTTACTATTATTAATTCTTTAGAAGTACGAAGTGAGGTAACTTGTGGACACGCTGCTTCTGGCAGCGTCTGCGGTATTATAGAGACGTAGAATTGGTCGTAGGCTAAGCGTTGGTAAAGAAAAAGGCGCAACGTAATGTCACGGAATGGGGGCAATGGCTACAAAGCGTATGTATTCGAGGAGTCTACAAGACGTTGCGCGATCGATCGTAAGGGTCGAGGGCGTAAGGAGGTGATATACCCTCGCGTAGCTGACATAAGCTGTACGCGAGGTGTACGCGAGAGCACGGGGTTCTCCTATGGAGGCCCCTACGGTTGGGTTCCGTGACAGTTAACTATAAAGTTAATTAAGATATTACGCTATTTTTATATCGGAATTGGTAGTGGTTAAAGTACTTCTTACTTCTTTATATAAGAGGTCTTTCTATATATATATATCCTATAACGTATTCTATTACCAAGTGTCCGACATTACCAAGTATCCAATAATTGCTTAGTATAACCAACTCAAGTAACGGGATCCTTATTATCACTACTAGAACTATCTAAAAATATATATTAAGTACTCGCCTTAGACTTAGAAGAAGGCTCTCTATCCTCCTAATATATTTATGCGTTATGCCTAGTCTCGCCACACTTCCTATAGCGATGTTAAGTCGCTAGTGCCCTATCCTAATTATCACCACCACCACCTCTTCGAGCTTTTTTAACCGCCACTAACGCTTTAGAAGCTACTTAATTAGCTATCGCACTAAACTCTAGGGTGCCACCTATCTAGAGACGCTTCCTTTTACAACCCTTCCACTTAGTTATTACTGCTAATTGCTCTTTAAGCTTAGTAATCCGTAACTCTTAAAGCGCGTTTTAGTGCAGTATTAGTTTAGCACCTTTAATAAGCTGCTAGAAGTAAAACTGGGTCGTTACAGGCGATCTAGTAAAGGATTCCTTTACTAGCTTTAACTATAATCTAAACTTAAGCGTATTAGACGGAGTCTTTAACTACTAGGGGGTCTCTAGTAGTGGGGGTGCTAGTAGGGTATATAACCGTACTTTAAGACGGTTAAGTACCGTTAATGGATTTAATAGAACGAGACCTAACACTTTAAAGGCCTTTTAACAGTTCTTTATTATAAATATGTTAAAAAACGTATTTTTAAAGACTGGTAAGAAGGCTTCCTTATTAATATAGAAGACGCGCTGGCGTGCTAAGTCTTAAACGCGCTAGGAGTACTTTAGCTTTAACGGCGCAAAGCAGACTATATCTAGAGGCTGTAGTATATGCGATAAATGGGCGGGTATATAGAGCGTAAGGATTCTGTTTTTAAGGCAGTAGTCCTTAAAATCTTAAGATTAGTAACTCTTATAACTATCTAAAATGAGGAGCCTCTAAGACCCCACTATTTAATCCTTTATATATATATTAAAGTGCTTTAATTCCGCGACTCTAAGCTTATTATTAGTCCAGCCGTTCTTTAAGACAGAGAGTTTCCAATTATGTAGTATCCTAGCTTCTTTATATCACGCAGAGATATAGACGCGCCTTTTACAGATAATAAATGGTAGGCTTGCATACTCTGTAGCATAGATACTCTAAATAATGGTAACCCACTCTTAATCGCCTGGCTAAATAAGCTCTGGTTAAGTACGTCTCTTAGAGCCAGTAACCACTTTTATAGACCTAATAATGCCCATTTGGAAGCCAGTCCTATTAAAGTTATATATATTATTATTCTGGACACCATACTTGTCTTTAGTCTCCTTAATAAGCTTAAACTACGCGCTAATAACCTCTAGATCTTCCTGCTGTATTCTCTAACAGTCCTTTACTTAGTTAAAAGCCATTTTAAGCTTATCTAAACGCGTTATAAACCTCTCTACCCAGTATTTACCTACTAGCTCTCCACCCTACGCACTTAACAGTTTGTTTACTATATCTTCTACCTTATACTATTAGGGAGGAAACCCTTATAAATTAAGGTTAAGGATATATTGGATAATCGTCTACTCTTTGGTCTAGGTGAGCTTGCGGCAGTTTGGGACATAATCGCGTTATGCCTGTATTCCGTTAATACGTCGGCGGAGGGTATAGGGATTAACATTAAACAATTTAGCAGTAGCTTTAGCGCTTAAAAATTGGCCTTAAAGATAGGCTTGTAAAGCTAGATTAATTCTACCGTCTTTTTAAATGGATTATATATTATTTTGTTAAGACATAGTTGTGTAAAGGTAGATGGTAAACGCTAAAGAAATTATTGGACACTTGGTAATATCGGATACTTAGTAATAGAATACGTTATAGCTTAAAAAATACTAACCTATTTACGATGCAACTTTAATAGAAGCTATAGAGTGTATATAAAAGTCTAAATCCAATTATTAGAATTTATTGTTAAGTGGTCGTCGAGGCATTAAAGTGCGATTTTTCTAATTTTTGGTAAGCTTTGAGGCTGGCTCGCTTAGTGGTGTGGCTCGCTTAGTAGTAAAACACGTTAATCAATTATTTTAAATTTTGTATTTAATAAGTGTAATATCTTTATATTATCGTTTTCCTATTTAAATTGCTTTTATTATATCTATTATCTATATATTATTCTTATATTTATATTCCATTAGCTTATTAATTTCCATTTCCTATTTATTAACTTCCGCTTTATTTCTATTAAGTTCTATATTTAGAAATATAGGATATAGTTTTTTAAAATGTTTAGGGGGCAATAAGATCCATAATTAATTTATATTCTATTTATCTAAAGTATTTATAAGTAGGTCCTATAATTATTATATTAATATATTAGGCTTCTAATTAAGTTTACCTAATTAGTATATAATCTTAAAGTTAAATTATAAAAGGTATTTGGCCTAATAAATTTAGCGCTATATTAATTGCTTTATAGTTATAAAGTACTATAAGTTTTTATAGCCCGTTAATACGCGTATTAGAAATAATAATCCTTTAAGCTTAGGACACCATTATTTAAAGTATCTAATAATTGCAAGTAGTTCTTTATTATATATTTTATAGTTTAATTTAGTAGGGGCGAGTTTCTAAGAGAGGAAGGCTACTAGACATAGCCTGCTGTTCTTATTATATTATAATAATACTCCTCTTAGCACATAATTAGATAAGTCTGTTTTAATAATATATTTAAGGTTAAAGTTAAAGTAGGTAAGAATTAGGGTAGTTATAAAGCAATATTTTAAGTTATTAAAAGCTTATTCACATTTAACGATCTATTTAAATTTTATGTTCTTTTTTATTAGGTTTACTAATAGCTAGACAATTTCTAAAAAGCAATTAATAAATTAATAATAGAAATTTGCGAATTCTAGAAAAATTTAAATATCTTATATATTGCTAGGGCTTCCCTAATTTATAATTACGGCGACTTAGGGTCTATTTTAATTCTATTATAGGATATAACTAAGCCTAAGTATATAATCTTAGACGCGTAGAATTTGCATTTTTTAATATTATATTATAAGCCCGTATCTTATAGGCGTTTAAGGACTATTTTAACGTATTTTTAATATTTAAGAAGTAAGAACGAGTAGATTAAGATATTATTAATATATATAGTAATAAATATATTAAGGAATTTACAAAGCGTATTATTAATATATTGCTAAAACATACTGGGGCCGTTCTTTACGCTAAATAGTATTACTAGGTATTTAAAGAGTCTCTATTATATATAAAAGGCCATATACTTCTTATCTCCTTTATATATATAAATTTAATTAAAGGTAGTAACTATATTAAGCTTTATAAAGTACTATACCTTTACTAAATAGTTAAGCGTCTCTTAAATTAAGGGAATTGGATATTAGTTTTAAATTGTAATTATGTTTAGCGCTTAATAATTAATATAGAATCTTAAGCCTCCTTTTAGCTTTTAATAAATAGTATAGGTAAGGCGAATAGAGATTAACTAGGGTAAATCCTTTTTCTAAATGTTTATTAAGGTATTATTGTATTACTAGTAGTTCTTCTTATAATATACCGTACAGCGGACCGAACTTTAGTATTATACTAGGCTTAAGTTCTATCTTAAAATTGTGCTTATTTTAATATAGGGGTAGTATTATAGATTGACTTAGCAGTTTACGAATAAGCTTAAATGCTAGCTATTGACCGTGCTAAGTATATTAACGCGTAATAGTTAAAGATGTTTGACAAAGAATAGAAACAGGTTTAGGTTGACAGGTCAAAATATAGGGGTTGCGATAGTACGTACGTAGGTGTTACGGGACGAACGTGTAGGTGACTCCCGTGACAGGTAGTTAATCTATAAATTATTTTTTAAACTTATTAATTATATTATAGTACTCTTTAGGTATAAGAGGTTAAGGGTTAGTATATTATTTCGGTTCTAATACTTTTTTAATATCTTCTATTATTATAGTAAAGGCCGTTAAAAACGGATTCTGCACCTATATATAGTGACAGTTATAAACGTAGGTCTTTAAAGTTTAGACTTAGAGCTAACGCAGAGACGTTATATAGCGCGTGCAAGTAGGACCTAGTGGTTATATGCGTTATAGGGCGTAATAAAAAGTTTTTACATAGGATAGTAAAATCTCAAAAACTACTACTAATGGTACTCCTTTACAATACAGCTACTAGTTCTCCTATTAAGTACCTATGTAATCCAATATAGATAAACAGCTTTTGATAACATCCCCTAACCCCCAATAGAAAGCATTAATAACCTTATATCGACGAATAAATGAATAAGCGCGTATAAGCGAACAAATAAGCAAATATACGGCCCCTCCTAACCCCTAGGGCAATCGCCCGCAGAGTATATAGTCACTCGCCGTTAACTACTAAATACTACCTAGCAGCCTGGATTGCGACCCACAGTTTTCCCTATCTCCTTTTAATGGAGTAGTGACCCTTAGAAAGGGCCTAGCTAGGGCCTAGGCATAAAAGATACCTAAATATATAATATATCCCGCTCGCTTATTAGTATTACAGTAGTTAGGACAGATAAATCCCCCTTATGCCTTTGATAGCTCTAGGAGGGAGGAAGTATAGTATATATGGCAATAGTCTATAAGAGATAGTATATAGGAGATAGTTAAGATATAGGATATAATAAGATAATAAGACACAGCAATTAATTAGCAGGGCCTAGCTGGGACGTAGTAAACCCTAGCTTTAATAAGCTAAAGGAGAAAGTAGTGGTTCCTAAGGAGTTTAAAATATCTAAGGAGGGCGGTATAGGACGTAGCGGTAGGCCTATAGGGCCGCTGCTATATACGGACATAGCAAATTAGGGTTTTTTATCCTACTGGGGTTGCTTATAGGGTTTTTCCTTCCCTAACTGCAGGGTTTTGTAATAGGACTAGCCCAGTTATAGTAGGAATGTTTTGGTAAAATACTTAACAGATAAGTTCTAACGCTTTAATTAAATTCTGCTAAATTCTGCTAACTTAATTAAGTTCCGCTAAATTCTACTCTTAATTGAATTCTACCAAATTCCACTAATATAATAGAATTTGGTTGAAACCTATTAAAATCCGCATGGGCTTATGCCTATGCGTCTGCTACTAAGACCCCAAATATTTAGTTACAAGTTTCCTATATTCTTTTCTTTTCTTTATGCAATATCTTATATTTAGCAAGAGCTATATACCTTTAGATTAGATAGAATTTATATTGTTCCTTTAAATCTTCCCTAAAGCCTCTTTGCGCCCTTATATTACATTATATTAAAATAACTACTATTAAAATGGCAAATGAACCTAAATCCCTTTTAATAACTATAAGTATTATAACCCTAGTTAGGGAACAGTTAACCATAATATAATAGTTTTTTATAGACGCCTTAGCTTAGTAGCGGGCTGCACTAAAAGCCCAGTACTAGTAATTAATAGAAGTACTCCGCGAAGAACTCCGTAATATTAAGGCACTTATATTATAGACCCTAATAATAATAACTGTAAATAAGATTAATATAATAGAGTCTAAACCTAGCCTATTAAATGAGAATATAGAACTAGTAATAGTAGCTTAACCTATATGTGTAACGAACTAAGTACTTATTATAAAATCTAAAAAGCTCCCTAATCCTTTAATATTTAATAAAAACTAAAATAACTTATATCCCTTTATAACTAAGCTCCGTCTTAAACTCTTAATAAACTATAATTAGTACTCCATTAAAGCTAGTAAGGTTAGCTATAGAATATCCTAATTAAGTAAAGACGCTGCATAAACTATAGATCTATTCTTCTATAATAGTACTTTTATTCATTTTAAAACCTTTATCTCTCTACTAGAATAAATATATAGCTATTACTAAACTTAAAAATCTATAATAATGGAACCAAGACTGTATAATTACAGCACCTGTCGTACCGAACGCGTGCTTACGCGTACGGTACACCAACTACGCGTTTACGCGTTCGGTGCACCAACCACCCGCTTATGCGTCTAGTGCACCCCTGAAGCACTGACTAATCAGGGGGAGGTCGCATCAGTATATAGACCACGTAGTCTGCTTCAATACAATCGACAGTCACCACCATCCCAAAGAGCATACGATACTATACGTATTTCGTGCCCCGGGATATGACTCACTTGTATCATTAAGTTGATACAAACAAAGACTTTACTAGCTTCTTTTTAGAATTTTTAGGTCTTATTAGCAAACTAAATTAGAATAAAGCCGCTAGAGTTGCTGCCCTTTAATAAGCTATTTTGGATAAGATTAGAGCCTAGTTAATAGGTAGAGAACTACTAAAAACCCTATCTAAATTTACTATAGTATGTTAATAAATTAATAAGGACCTTTAATATAATAAATAGACTTATTTTCTAAAGTTAACTATGGGTACGTTCGGTTGCAAATCAGCTCCATATCATATTTGTTCAATCCGTGCGCCTTTTAGTGTCGTCCGTTTTGTAATTAGTGGCGGCTACTACCGCGGCCCATTTGAATCTGTAATTGAGTCGATC
>Ga0307507_10000095_pt1 | contig 140277 bp, 34 predicted proteins | sample 7_EM_MG_FD_207223 | JGI IMG/M metagenome (GOLD analysis project Ga0307507, IMG submission 207223) | Populus trichocarpa ectomycorrhiza microbial communities from riparian zone in the Pacific Northwest, United States - 7_EM | ecosystem: Host-associated > Plants > Roots > Unclassified | place... | reverse complement strand
GGTACAGGGGTTATATAACGCTAGCAGGGGTTTAATAAAGCTAGTAGGGGTTTTATATAAAGCTATACTAGTTAAGTACTAGTGAGATTTAGTCTCGTCTGCCGTCTAAGTCGCTTACTGAGATAAGTAGTTTGAACAAGCTCAGCTCAGGGCCATGTGCGGCTGATGCGGGGCCAGACCTTAGTGGAAGGTGATTTCGCAATCAACCAGACCGAATATACTTAATGTAGGTAACGGGGTTTCGACCGCTCCCTGGGTTACGATCGATTCGAACACCAAAATTCGTCAAATTAGTCACTAAATGTCGCCAGCCAACTCGGGTTCCTCATCTGAGGACGCTTCGTCGCTTAAATTGCTTATATTATTGTCCTCCTGCCCTTCCTGGGGTCCTCTAGTAGAGTAGCTTCTTCTGCCACCTTCCTAGCGGTCTTTTGAACGCCTAAAGCGGCAGTATACTTTTTAGACAATAAGCTAGCTATAAAAAGAAAGCGGTCTACTAGCGTAGTTATAACCTAGGGGGCGGTTAAAACCCTATTACCTACAGCATCCTAGCATCCTGTGGTTACAGCCTGTGAAAGCTCCGGTGTCCCCCCCTTTGTGCGCGCGCAACACACAGCAATTTCGCTTTGCACGCACTAGAGAGTTTTAAGTTTAACTCTTATAATTAAGCTTAAAAATTAAAGGTTTTGCCTTTCTTGCTAGTGCACAGCTCTTTTGGCGAGCGCACAGTATCTACGCTAGATGGTGCACTTGACTAGTGATTACCGGAATTGAGATGCTGTACGTTATCCCTTGCAACGTCAGGGTCCTCAGAGTAAGTGGTCTGTGCGGGAATAAGAAATCGGACGAATACCTTAGTGACGCTAGCAGGGAGGGCGGCTGACCCGCTCCGGCTACACCCTTGTAAAGTGGCGATTTCTGTAGGCAGTTCTAGAGAGTTGAGTTAGTAACTGGAAGCACGGCCAAAGTTGAGTCGGGTCGCCAGGACTACGGGGCTGGGGGCCCATATACATGGCTCCGCACAGCCACAGGCCGAGCTTTTGACCGAGTAAATTACACAGTACTGTTTATGTGAGATGTACGGGATTGTATCACACTAGCCTATATTAATAATTACTTTTATTAAAGGTACCGACATGTGTGGCGACCTTGCGTGAATCTCCATGCGATAGCAACCATAATGCAAATAGTTGCTTTTAAATACTATAGTAAAGTTCGCAGGCTTAGATAGAGCTATTCTATAGGTTTTAGTAGCGGCAAGAGCATAATAATAGTGCTGTAGCAGGAGAAGCCTATTTCGCAATTAAAGGAGACTCTCTATAAATTAGGCGCGGCGACGACGACGCAATAGTAATTTTTAGGTGCAAAGGTGCTTGCCATATATAGGATCACCTATAGTACATACATAATGGGAAAATATAATAGGCATTTAAGTGTATGCAGAGTTTAAGTAGTGTGAAGTTAAAGTACCCTTTACATTTTACGGTATGGTGGGTTTTGCGCAACCTAGGGATAAACATTACTTAGGCTAATTAAGGTATAAGGAGCTGTTGATCGGTAATCCGTGCACCAATTATAAGAAAAGATATATACATAAGAAAGGTATAGGGAATAGAAAAGACAAGGGGGGTAGAGGGTGGTAATAGAAATAAGGGGTAAGTAACCAAGTCAATAACTAAGTTAATAGGCAGGTAGCTAAGTTGGGGTAGTAAGACAACCTAATTTAGGTTAATAGGAGTATTGTTATTCTAGATTTTATTAACTAGAATTTCTAATAAGATAATAGAGACCCCCTATAAATAAAAATGCGAGGATATGCATTAAGATTGATATTAAAGCAATAAGTAGCAATATTTTTAATAAGACGTCTATTGATTATTCTATAAAGATGGGTTAAGCTCTAGGCATATTAAGAAAGACAGGCCCACTTATAGGCCTAAATAGGCATGCTTCTAAATTTAGGGGTTCCTTAAAACGGTTCTAAATACTCTCTACAGCTTCCTCCTATATAATGTGCCTTCTATCTCGCTCTAATAAATATATATACTAAGTAAGGTCTTTAATATGTCTACAGAACCTCTATTAACAGCATTTAGCAACTTAAATAAAGAGGGTTAGAGATCCCTTTTTAGTAGTATAAGTATACCCTCCCTCTATACCTTCTATAAGTATTTGGCAGACGATCCTACTAGTGTATATATACTATCACTTACGCTAAAAAATGTCCTTAAAGCCGTCCTTAAGAGTATAGACGTTGTAGATTGTCTAAGAATTGTCTAACTAGTAGCAATAAAGAAGTAAGCATTTGCTCTCTCCTTAATAGAAAAATCTAAACAGATAGAAGTACTTAGCATTATAGACGACGCTAGCCATAAAGTGGCGATTAAAAGGCTTCAGTTATATAAAAGAAGGCGTATAGAGAAATAGGGCTCTCGCTATTCCACAGCACCTATAATTGGAAAGCATAGTACTAATCTTATAGAAGTAATTATATATAACTATAAACAAGTTAGACTAATAATTAAGGAAAAAGGTAGCTCAAGTTGAGGACTAAAAGGTACAGTTAAAAGGCGGCTTAGAGTATTGGATTCTCCAATGGCTGAGGATTATAAGGATTATATAATAAGCGCATAGATTTCTTAGGAGTTTCTAACTATTATATATAAAGACACTTGTTAGTACACTAAAATAGAACTGTCACAACCACTACGCCGTCGTAAGGTAAGTGCTAAGGAAATGGCCCTTAGATCTCTTTAATCATATATTACCAGCAGAGAGCTTTAGATCAGCTGCTAAGACTACTAAGCTCGCTTACTTTGTAGCTGATAAACTTTATTTAATTAACTCCAACCTATAATAATGTAGGTAATAGGGTTTTAACTAGTCCCTAGGTTTTGACTAAGCTAGCAAACTACTTGCTTTTTCTAGCTAGCTTATTACCTAAAGAAGTATACTGCCGCTCTAGGGGCTAATATTGACTTTCTCAGCTGCTTTCCGCACCTTAACTCCACGAAATATACCACCAATCTACACCTATGCCTCGCTGGCCTTAAGCACTAGATATAGAAGACTGTATATAAGCTGCTCTAACTGCCTAGCAAGTAGGCGGCTTGTATCGCAGCCCTAAAGCCTACGCGAATGCCTATAGAGTTTCTCCCTAATAACCCGCTATATATCCGCTCCTGCAAAACTTTAAAGCAAGTAATCTTGCTAGCCGTTTAAAGGGTTAGCCTAAATTAGCTATTATAGATATTAAAGCATTAATAGAGTCTCCCTTATTACTAATACTGGAATTATCCTTACTAAATGGAAACCACGGACGTAAACGCTAAGCATTAGAAATCTATTCCTATATAACCAGTCACTTCTCAATTCTAGTAAATATATAGAGCCTTACAGGAACCTACCTAAGCAGAGCTTAAAAAAAAGCTTAGGAAAAGAGTGGACTCTAAATAAAGACGCCTTAATTATTAAGCATTAGGGGGAGGGCATAAAATGGAAGGAGATAGTAAAGCGAATATAGGGAAGAACCGCAATAAGTTACTATTTATAATACCGAAACCACCTTAAAAAGAAAATTGCCTGGGATTTTAAGAAGAAAAATAAGTTAGCTAAGATATTTAATTAGTAAGCATAACCTTAACCATCTTTCCTATCTCTAACTTTTTAAAAATAAAAAATAAAAAAAAATAATAATAATAAACTAATAATGCCTTTAGCTTAAGACCCTAAATGTAGCAGATAGTTGCTATAGAAATGCAAATGCCTTAAAAAGCCGTAGAGTCTATAGCTTAGCAGCTAGGATAATATGAATTAAGTATATATACTAAAGCTCTAGCTGGTCCTATCCTCCCTTGCTCCTACGGAGGATATAACGGCTTTTTACCGTTTAATTAGGGAAATCCAGGATTTTCTAGAACACTACCAGTCTCGCTGTGCTACATATACAATCACGAATTGAAGGACCATAGTGCAATATACACAATAACGTTAAATCTCTTAACAGAGCATCACACTGTCGCTTAGTAGGGATGGCCAATGCCAGAAGTTTGCTATACGGGTTATTGAAGGTTATTAGCTGATTCCGGAATACGTAAGGAGATCTGATATTTTACAGTTGACCTTAGTGCGTTAAATAATATAAGAAGTTTAGCTTATAAACCTAAAGTCTATATTAAATTTGAAACCGATTCCTAGCCACGCTTATCCAGTATTTAGTATTATAATTACTTCATCTCTTATCCAATTCTTATGGTAGCCACTATAGGAAACCTTCCAGCTAAGGCGGTAGGATTTGGTCTTAAATTAATACGCTTATCGCTTTGGATTAATATGAGCGCAACTGGGTAACTCCAATAAGCGGCTCTAAGGGAGGATAAAATAAGATAGATCTAAGCCAATTAGCAACTTTATAAGCTGTATATGTTATTAAACTTACCTTAAGCATAATAAGATCAAGATCAAGTAAAATAAGATTGTTATTACAAAGGCATAAAATTGAACTTATAGATAGGGGGAGCTCTATAGCAATTAAAAGTAAAAGTACCACTTTATTTGCAAATAAAAAGGGATATATAGGCTTATTCTCCTTACACTCTTTTACACGCTCTTTAGATAAATGCCAAGCCTATCTTAGCTTATACGCAAAGAATAAAATAAACGTGGTTTCTATCATTAATAATACTAATCGCAAAATATGCGGTGCTAAAGGGTTTAGCCTATGCAAAATATTAGCCTCTACCATAATATATTCTTTATTACGTACTATTCGGAACCTATTATTAAACCTACACCGATAGATGCTGTTAAGCTTAGGATAACAAGCATTAGAACTTTATACCATCCTAAAGAGCAACCGAAAAGCGCGACCTCCTTCGTAAGCTACTATAAAAATTAGTATATATATGTGACTCTATGGCGGGGAATTAACATTATAGTTAAGTAACTATTGGAATGCAGCGCCCACTAAGGCTTAGAGAGCCATTACATTCTAAAGGCCGGTAATCTTGGTAGATAGTTTAAGTACAGCGAATATAGAGGCTACTAGTCCTAGGTAGACAAAAATTATATATAGAAGGAGCGCAACAAGAGATACCCAATGGATAGGGTTAGTTATAGATTAAGCATAATAAGCAGCCCAATATACAACCCAAATATAGTATAAAATTGAGGGTACTAAGAGCGCCAATAAAATAGAAGCAAAGAGAGTGTACATCCTTAAAAGGGACTAGTGCAATAAGGCAACCAAGGCGAAAAGCGGTAATAGAAAGAAAGGCCGCGAGTAATAAGTAGATTAAAGGCGAACTTATATTCTCGGCCTTACATAGGGCGTAAGTAAGGTTAATATATTATCCAATCTTCCTATCTCGCCCTTAAAGATTTATTAAGATCTCGTCACATTCTCCTAAAACCTAAGTCAACTTCCGCGAAGCCCGGGCTCAATATAGTTAAGCTATTGGAAAAGCAGCACTAAAGCACATACCCTTAGAGACGCGGGTATTCCTAAATTGTCCTAAGACTATTACACACTTGCCCAAAAATGGTATAGTTAAAATACTTATGGTTTAGTATAATGCTAACTTTACTAGATGCTACTACCGCCATTATAATTAGTTGGATTTACTATACCTAATATAGCCGGGTTATAGGGATACCTTATAACCTGGCCACATTAGGCATAGTAGCTAAAAAGCGGCCCTAACTTTAGTCCTCTTTTGCCCATTTACTGCAATACCTTAGGTGACAGCAAAAATAAATAACTTAATAACATTAAGTATATCTTATTTCTCAAACATCTATTAACGCGTGCCCTTTAGCTATTGTACCAGTCAGCAATCGCAATAGTATACTCTTTCTTAAGTCAATTCCACTAGTCTCCGCCTCCCTATAAACCTATCCGTTATCTTACTTATGCTCTTAAATAGCGGCACTAGTTTTAAATGCTTTTTAATTATAGCATTCCATAGGTTCTCGTTTTATTATAATACATAGCGCTAAATACTAGTTATGCATTTAAGGCGATAGGGTAGCGGAAGGCAGCTGAGGTGTTGTTAAGAAAAGGCAAATATATATTCGCAGTTTTGCGAACTATACCTATTACTATAAGGCTGCCAATCCTAGCGTTGCCACTTTATACTTATACAGCTAAATGTTTTTTTAACTTCCCACTATACCAATCTCTAAAAAAAACAAATAATCGCATCAATAACCAATATGCCGCAATCCTTATATATAAAGTGTCTTAGAAACCAAGACAAGTGCCTTAAAAACCAAAACAATGCATTATACTAGATAACTGCTAGAGGCAACTCCTCTAAATCAATTTCTAGGGAAAGCGAGGGAATCCGTACTTTAGGCAAAAGCGGATAGAATAAGGACATAATAGATAAGGACACGCCAGCTAAAGGCTTAGTAGATAAAAATAAACTAGCTAGTATATTTAATACTATAACTATAAGAGTAGGGATTGCCGGCGAACCGGGTATAGGTAGCGCAGATAGTTTTAAAAATTACACTCCACTATCTAACGGACAGAACGATAACTATTAAGGAAAAAGAAAGAAGTAGTTATAGTAGGCTGCAAACAAACGCATCTCTAATTAGCTCAATGACGGGAAGCTACTAACCGTTGGCCCTTTAGAAATTCGAAACCAGAATTAATATTCTAAGTAGCTAACTTTTTAACTTCAACCTAACTCACTCCCTATTTCTCAAGAGTAGCTTGCCTTGGAAGTAAAGTATATATATACTGGTCTTACAATGGTAGAGATAAAGTATATTTATATAGATAGAGCTTAGGCCTCTACGTCTCCTAAAGCTAAAAAAGATCCTAATTCTAAACTAGCAAATTATTACTAGTAAGTATTAATTGCTCTACACTAAACCCTACTATATAAGCATCACGACTTCTTCTTAGCCACTTAACATCCTTTTACTTCCCTTATATTACGTCATCTAGTATCTAAGTACTCTATACCTGCTAGAATATAAAAATATAGTATCCACTCTTTCCTTAAGCTATTACGCTGTCGGCTACCTAAAAGTTTAGATTATATACTCGCTTTTATATACCTTACTTATTAGATAATGGCTCTTCTCTATAAGACCATGCCTATATTTGAGGATACTTAGATCGAATATCTTGGTAATCTTAGTTGATATTACATAGCCATTAAAGATAAGGACCTACGCGATCGCAAAATCTGGGCAGGTGTTGCACGTTTTTAGTACAATAAAGCTGCTAATAAGAGCCCCTCTATAGGCCGTCTATACTATTATCTAGCTATACTAGCGCGGCCTAATGCGCTCTAACAACTTTACTACTATTTACGGTCCTTAACCTGCGTCTAGCCATTTATAATCACCTAAGAATCTATCTTAACACTACTATATCCAATCCTTAGCCTTTCTAGAACGTCATATTTATACTCTCTACCTATAGACACAAGTTTTATTAAAGCTTACGGTATTCTCTTTAAAAAGTTATTATTGGAAGGCTTTAAAGAAGCTCTTGCATCGTTCTTAAGTCAATTAGATAATTATATTAGGCGTATAGCCGCTAAATAGAAAGAGCAAGGTGTCTATATTGCCGTTACTAATATTGCTGGACTTTTTGATTACAGCTTATAGGACTTAATCCTTAGACATACCTTCCAGTTATACGCTAAAAAATCGCTTTACGGCTCTTACACTAAACAACCGTTAACTCCCTTAAATAATGATTTAAGTCGTTTACTATCTCCAGTCTCCCTAAAACTAAAACACTTTTTTAATAAAGAGCTATCGGCTTAGCTCCTTAAATTGTCCTCCAATTTCGTATTCTCCTGTGCTTATCATCTAACATTTTAAACTTTAGCTCTTGTTCTTCAGCGTATTAGGGACAAAAATGTTCTTCCTTATATTTACGTTTTGTTTGCATTCCTTTCTATCACTGTTTCGATCTTATACGTTAGCATATCGCTGTGTGACATCGCCCCCTAGTTAGAAATCGTTGCTTTCCTTAATACGTTATTAAAATCTAAAAGATACAAGCCGCTTATTACAAGCAATCTATTCCCTTAAGATTAAAACAACAACCGTCCATTACCAGAAGATTACCTTATACATAGGCAAATTTAGAGTCAATGCTATTTTCTAGAATAGTGGTTTGACAGTGAATATAATAAAGAGGAGCACTCTCTTAAACTTACCTTAACAATTAAATTAAGAACAGAGCGTATTCTATGCCTTAGTTAACAAATCGCATCTATAAGATTAAAGGCTATAATTAAGGACTTTTAGCCTAACTTTGTCTTAGTATAAATACTGGATATATTATAACCGAATATCTAATACGTGGTCTATGTCCTCTATATTTATATAAGTCCAATTAGGGCACCAAACTAATAAAGAGGGTTCTTATCCCTCAAACTATACATTACCGTCGGTCGATGTAATAGATATAGATTTATTAAGTGCACTACCTTAAGAGTTTAAGGCACCCAATAGGATATTACTTAGGAATTATACTGTAAGATAATACAGCGTGTCTTCTTTTAGTGCTCTGTTAATAGTCCTATAAACTAGGTTATAGTTTATAATACTAGTATACTACTTAATTAACAAGAGGTATTTCAAATGCTACTTAAGGATAATTAGAACGTTATAGTTCCAAATAGTAGTGCGTAGCCGCATATAATGTTGATTTTCAGGCGTATCTAACTAAAATGTCTAGTCATCGCTAAGCTCCTTATACTATTAAGGAATGAAGATTTAACAGGCATAGCTACATAAGATACTCTCAATAGCACTAGGGCTGCTATTATAGAAGGGAAGAAAGTGCAAATTACTACTACACTATATAGTAATGCTACTCACCAGTTTATAACTAAGCAGATAGGCGACTATATAATGGAAGAAAGGAGGAATTTAGTCAAAGTCATTATTAGGGTGGCTTATAGAGAATATAATCTTAACTAAAAGGCTTAAGGAAACCATTTAGGGGGCTATCTAGAAGTAAAGCCTGTCGTTTTTATTACTAAGGATAGAACTAGAAGACTTAAGGCTGCCATAATAGGGGTTACCGCTGTCGCGACGTCTATAATTAAGTAGGTCCTAACCGCACGGAGAAAAGCCCATTCTAAAAGTAAGGTTTATGATTCGCTTTAAATCTTATATTAAGTAGTTTCTCGCACTGTATATAAGCCTTTAGAGTAGGTTGGTTACCTTTTTAGCACCTTATAGGTGTTCTTAAGTGTATCTCCTAAGATAGATATATCTTGCACATAGAAGGCTAACACATTTACCCTATTTACGTCCTTTTTTTTTTCTCTATAGCCCAGTTTAACCAAATACTCTAAAACGCCGCACTTAAACATTCTAGCGGCCCTTGTTATCCTATAATCAATCTATATATAGGCATAGTCGAATCTTATCCAATTTTAAAAATAGTCCCTTTCTATATTCTGGCTAACAATCTTTAACCTAATGGCCCTATCTTTAACTGGAGCTTGTACTAGCTAAATATAAGGCGGTATTTCTTTGTGCCTTTTTAGACCCTCTAAATAATCTAACCCAAATCCTCCACGCCTGCTTTATCCCGCGCAGTATATACTAGAATGGCCGTGCTGGCCGCTATATAGGCCGCTATATGTATTAAACGCCTGGTATCTTATCTATATAAATGCATTTGCGGTGCCCTTCCCGCCTTTTATGATATTTAGCGGCCCAGACTTTGTATATAGCTGCAATTAGACCTCTAAATAGCATACTACACGCAACTACTAACCGGTCTTTGTTATGCGCAGCGCCTTTAAACAACAAATATACAGCCATACTAATCCCACCTATTAACCCTTATTCAATCCTAAAGGCAATACTTGTAGGTAAGTCACCTGCTATATATACACTCTTTGCCCTCTATTTACCCCTTATTACCTATAGGACGCGTATATATAAAGTCAACCTTTCTAATACACGCCGTAATCTGCGCCTTGCTATCTGTTATACAACTTTAGGGACTTTAATATTAGCCCCTCCTCTATTAGCCCTCTGCAGAGAAGAAATTGCCAAGATGCCTAGTATATTATAGTACTGAAACTTTCTTGACCGAGTTTTTACTAAATTTATGTAAGCCGTATAGCAACCTACCCTTTAACCCCCACCAGCTAGGCTAAGTAAGTGGAAAAGCGAAGATTGTCTAGCGCCTAAAACTACTGCCCGTAATAAATAGAAGCAAAGAGAACTCAAGTTAAAGCCGGACTAAATCCCAAAGGTAGTAAAACTAAGATTAACTCCTTTAGAAGGGAAACATTATTGCTATAAGTGCAAGTGTTATAAGAAAGCGTACGAATATAGGCAAGGGTTAAAATGTGCAAGTTATAGACATGTACGTTACATTAAATGCTTAGCCTATACGTAAAGACTCCGGGAATATAGCTTGGTTAAACCTTGTATAGCAGGCCAATTACCCTTAACCTTTACCGATTACCCATTTTCTGTGGCGTTTTGCAGCCTCTAAATATGCTTTGGCTGTAACCCCTTGTCCGTAATCTAGACTTGACGCATTAGACACGTATTTGCTAGTCTTTATTACCTGCCGCACGCCTATATATAGCCTTGGTTGACCTCTTAAGCCTAAACATACCGCAATTAGCGCGCCCCCTGCTATGTCTTGAGTAAGCGTTATAATATAAAAGGTGGCAAGAGCCCTATACCCTTTGCGTTACAATCTATACCTTATAATATTAGCAACTTCCCTAATTAAAGAGTCTGTAAGGAGTAAATACTATACCCTTTAATAATACGCGGCAAGGCATCTTGCCCTCTTATAATATAGATATTGACTCTAAACCTAAGCTGTTATTTCTTTAACGCATTCTCTCTTATTGATATAATAATAGTAATGACCGATATTAAGAGATATGGTTTTATAAGAGTAAATAATCCTAAGCTAAGCTATCTATGCCCACCGCTAACCAATATTTAGTTAATAACTACACTAAAGGCATTCCAAAGACGGCAGTAATAATGTCTTTAGATCCGAACTTTATGATATTTAAGCAGTTTGCACAAGTATAAATATAAGTGATTTTATATCGCCAGTGGGAGGTCTATAAGGCAGAAAAAGCACTAAATGATTTTGATAAAGAAAAGTGCACAAGCGGTGTCTTGTCCTTTAGTGATAAGGAACGAAATAAACTCTTAAATGCCCTTAACGGAGCACTTTAGGACTATAGTAAAATAACCTAAATATAAACTTATAGCTATAAACGGTAGCTGATATATCTAGATATAAGGGTGATTTATACCTAACAAATACTTGATATACCTAGGCCCAATGGTTGAGATATGCACAGCTTTTATAATATCTTTTATAACTACAAATAAGTTATAAAAGAGTTTTTTAAATGTTGCACAGGTTCTATACCTGACCTATTTACACTTAATGCCTGGCAGGATTTATCGCTTTACATACTATTAGATGATTTGGCCTATTAATTTCCGATTATAAAGGTATTCTAACCGCATTCCTTAAGCCCAAATATACTAATTAAAGTAGCGTATCTTGTTAATGGCGGAACAGACAGCAAGGACTAATAATATAGGTATTAATTTAACAGATAATACCAGAATTGTTTATTTAATCTAAATTATACACTATCTATTCTTAGTTACCTTTCTGTGTTTGCTATATTTTACTACACTTTCCAGTGCCATTGTTTTTTTTTCCACTATACTACTTACTGTTAGAGATATATTATTACACCAAGTATTTGTTCCTACTGCAGCGTATATCTTAGGCCCTTTTTTTCTCCTTTATAAACACTAAGGTAGTACGCTAACCGAAAATCTTCTATAGGTTTTATATCATATATAATCTTCTATAGGTTTTGTATCGTATATAATATTATTGCTAAGAGTGGCGGTAGCCCCAGCTATAGTAGTGTTTAGACCCCACCTCCATAAGGATAGATAGAAACAGTAATTGGGGAAAGTTTTCTATAAGGGTCTTAGAGCTTAAACCTAATTTAAATTCGTTATTCTTAATTTGATACGAGCCCCTTTAGTACTGTTATTAATATTTAATACTTCTTAATGAGGATTTGGTACCTTTTAACATCTAGATAAAATTATATTATTAAATAAAATTTGAATATTTAAAGGCTTTTCAAGTATTGAGCTATCTATATCTTTCTTATAGGCACTCCCGTCACTATAGGTGCGATAGCGGGTGTTGTAATAAGCAAATCCCTTAACTTTATAGGGTATAGTTTCTAATAACCCATAGTAGCTAGTTTTAAATAGTTGCACTAGTAGACCAAGTTTAGATTGGCCTAGGATTTATCTTATAATTACAGATAGAATAAGTTTACATTTGTGGCGTTCTGATACTAGCCTAAAGTGCTAGAGGGCCCCTCTAGAAATTTAGCGTATAATCGCCATTAGGTCTTTATTTAATATAAGAAATGCCTAGGATAGTCGGAACTTACCAGCTTAAACACACTATATATACCTTTTCACTTTAACTACCTCTAGCTTCCTTTATATATTTCACTTCTACTACTCTTACCCAATTATATTCTCCTCTATATAGATGGAAAGCCAGCTAGTAACGCAAGAAGCACCCGATTTAGGGCGTCTTTATATCGCGAAGCTCTCAGAAATACTATAGATGGCAGTTATTACCATAGCAGGATTCTTCTATTCTAAAGTATAGCAATATTAGAGACTATTCTATGCCAATTTCGCAGAAGATATAGTTAACTACTATTATAACTTCCTTCTACGAGAAACTCGAAATCCGAATAGTATTATACTTATAGTAGGAGACAGTTTTGAAAAAGATAAGCGTAATTACGTCTACGATATGCTTAAAGATATATACCCATCTATGGAGAATTCTGATTCTGTAATTGTTAGTATTAGGATTATATCTCTGCCAAAGGGGTCCAATCAAAGCGGCCAATTTCAGCCGGAAGGTAAGTGTTATTAAATATTATTAGGGCGCCTAGGTGGATTAGATCCCTTCTAATACAAATGTAGACGTAAATAACCTTTAGGAAGAAGTTCTAAACCTAAAGAGAGATATAAGCGAGGTAGCTCTGTCGCTCTATTTGGAATATACCGAACCAGCTAAGTCTAGATATAATCACTTGCTTAAGCCTTAGAATTAGCTCTAATGTCCCACCCTACGGTCTTTACGCTCTGTAATATGTATATAAAATTAATACATTTTGGATCAAGTTTTACGTGCATATTAGGCAAATTTTTGGTGTATATAGAGCTGAATTTAAATGCAAAATGGAGAGTCTTATCCGTAGACTTATCTGTAGACTTTGTATGCAAAATGCAGTGGTTTTTAATATATATTGCACGTATATTTTACGTATATTAGGCATAAATCTCATATATACAATTGAGGCTACAGAGAGGCTTGATATTTGGCTTGGTTCAACTAATCTATATATATTAACGGGCTTGCTAACTTTAAAAAAGAGCTAGTTGGAAATCCAAGATATGCAAATTCTGGTGATACTTAGTATGGTGTTGCATCGAGCTTTTCCGAATCGCGATTTTGTAATGGGAGCGCGATTGACAGCCTCTATACGCAGCCCTAGTAACGCCTGAATTTAGAAATTCAAAACGGCAGATCTACTGATATTAGTTATTGCAAGAAGCTGCTTATACAAAATATATAAATATCTTACTGTGGTGTTGATATATCATTGTTGCCAATGTGCGTTCTTAGAGGGTGTTATGTAACTAAAATCTTGGCGATTATGTCAGCCACGAATTGAGATGGGAAAAAAACCCTAAAAATCCAATTTGCTTGCCAAGACGGCAATAATATAGATCTAGCGATTATATAAAAGCTCCCTGTACATCATTATATGTATATTAAATAGCACGTGTAGCGGCAACTTTATTGGTGGTAGGTAAGAGACAGTAAAAGGGATTTTCGGCCTAAGACGTCGTGCTACTCTAAAGTCAGTAAACTAAATCAAATGGCGTAGTCTCCGCTTACCTCTGAGCCAGTATATGATTTCCTATTTAGGAATAGTCATTTACTAGCTAAATATATCGATATTAATAACAATATAGTTGACGCCGCCTGTACTGCCTTTATGCAGCACGCTGATTAATAACTTAATCCACTCAATTCTAATCTATCTAGCCGTGCCTATGCCGTTATAAGTCGTAATCCTGCGGCCTCTATTAATATTAATATTAGTAAAGCTTTTAATATATGCCCAGCGCCCAGAGCTAGCGGCGTTAATAAAGAATTCAACCTTGCCGAATTGCCACTCTTGTATACCGGGTTCGCGATAGCAGATACGGTAGCTTGCCTAATTAATATTATCGCGTCTTTGTGACTTTCTTGATCTAATAGTGAGGTCGCTTTGTAGGTGGTAGCGTTTAAAGAAGAGGGGCTTACTAAGCCGGTAATCTACTGCGTATTCAATTCGAGCCCGCTGTATTGTAGTTAGGCTTGCATTAAATATGCCTAATAGACGTGGTAGTGGCATGTCGTCCTTTAAGGTTGGTTCATCCAGTAAAATGATAAAGGTAAGGTGATTTAAGTGCTTAGTAACTAGGACTCCGTTACTAACGCTAGCATGCATCTGGGACTTTAAGCGAGCCTTTGGCTTAATAATACCGTTCATTCGTTCTATAAAGAACTGCTAGAATAGTCGAGCCGAGCCTAGATCTTAAATATAGCCGGAGTAGTATAGTAGGTAGTGAATTTAAACGGTATATACTTGCAGTCGTTTGGGTTCGCCGTGGTAATATAGCTTCTTATATATTTAAACGAATTCCTCTGCGAGCTCCTGGATGTGAGGTATATTGCTTTTAGTAAGCTCGTATTAAGTAGCCAGTGAATAGAACCTGCTAAGTATGTGGAAGTTCGCAAGGTACTTATTAGGGAGGATTCTGTCAAGTAGAAAGTTTCCAAATCGGAGCAACCAGGCCTCCCATTCCTTAGCTTTGAATCCTATATAGTCTCTATCAATTTGACGAGGTGTATAGGCAATAGATACCGGTATTTAAGATCTTGATTTAGTTAACGCTAAGCCAATCGTCCTAAGCTTGGTATCTCTTAAATGGTAGGAAGGTAATTCTGGAAACCTATCCACGTATTTACCTCTGGTTTTGGCGTTATTAATCTTTAGCTTTGTACTGTTCTATAAGCGATATAAAAAGGGCGTAATATTTGAGAGAACGCAGTGCATAATATTGGCAGGAAATGACTGTGGAAAATGTATCAATTGGAGCTCTAGTAGTATACTACTGTGAGTAATTCCATACTTTGTTCTGTACTTATTATCCGCAGTTTAATTAACTAAATTAATTACAAGCCGAAGATTTTGGCGTAGCGGCTGGTTCTCGTAGTTGTATTGTGTATAAGGGACATAATAGGAACCTTGTGTATTAGCACGTCGCTCTACTTTAACAGAACACGTACGGTATGGCCTAATCGCATTGCTAGGACGCTTCATGCCTGTAACGTTTGTAAGAGCTGGACCGTTACCTATAGAGGCGTTAGCTGCTAAATTTAATAAGTATACAGCGCCTACTAGTAACTAGAGTCACCTATGCTCGCATTTAGAATGTCGTATTGGTATGGCCATTAAAGGCCTAAACACCATTCTCTAACTCTAGAAGCTTGTTGACCAGTGGCCGTAGAAAGAAATTAAGGTCCTTAGCCGTATTAGGACTGGGTAAGATAAAGCTCATAAGTATATTCTTGACCTTATAGCGCTTATTAGGTGGGAGATTAAGGTTGTAGAGGACGACCGGAGTTACCTATATATATTAGTAACCTTAATTAATTTGCTTATTTTACTTACCTTGTAGGTCTTCCTATTATCTAGTTGAACACCATTAAGCGACAGCTAAAGGGCAATATCGTGCTTATTGCTGAATAAGTTAAGCTCCTGCCTATGGAAGTTAAGGAATAAATCACCGTTAAAGATGTTTTGAAATAGGCGCTGGCCATTCTTTATATTTGAGCTTAAAAGCCTCTGCCGATATGACTTCAATATAGCTAACCGTTCTGGATTATTGTACTATATCCGTAACCGCGAGGTAAGCGGTATATATATAAAAGTCTTACGGGGCTGTTTGGTAACCGAATTAAGCCTTGCTTTAAGGTAATAGAGATAGTGGTCGAGCTCCGAATTCACTCCTGTGTACGCTATGCAGCCTCCAATACAGCAGTCAATTTAGTAGGGCACGATCCTGGTTATTTTCCGGAGTCTTTTTTCCTTATTACGCTGATTTGGCAGATCTATGCCTTTATAGAGGCAGAGTATGCGGGTAAGGGAGTTAAGCTTTTTACGGGGCACGCCTTCTAACCAAGCTGCAAGCTTTAGGAATAGGTGTTCCTCATTTAAAACCTTAATAGGGCGAACAGTAGGCGGTATATCAACGCTATAGTTGCTTAATGTATAGCTACCGTCCTTACTATCTTCTTCCTGCTTACTGCTGCCGCTCTGCTTAATATCAAACTTATTGGAGAGGTTGGTAGGCTTACTATTATCAATATCTAAAGTGGTCGAGGTATTCGTTCTGGTCAAATTTGATATATTTACCGCCCTAGTCTGTAACTATTATACGCGGGTAATGTGTTTGTAATAAGCCGCTCGTCGAATAGGGTGTCCGTCTGGGTATTTGGGGCAGGAAGTGCATATATAAGAGCCTTAAGGACGCCACTAGTAGCCTTGCGGTTTACAGTGCCTATAAAAAGTAGCCTATAATACAGGCCTTCCTCCTAGCCGAACTGCAATGCAGTTCGCGCAGTAGCAGGTCGTAATTCTCGGCATAGTAAGCGAACGTGTAGTATGCAAGTAAGGATAAGATAGAGGTAGGTGTTTGTTGGTAGGTAGCAAAAAAAGGCCTCCGTAGGTTCCGCTAGAAAGCAATTACTAATTAGTAAGTTGAACTATTACAAATCCATAGATTATAGATAAAAGACCGTCTCCTGTATACAAATTCTACTTACTATTTTTATCCTCTAGATCTTCTAAGCCCTTCTACTTATCACCTATGTCTTCTAAATCTTTTAAAGCTTTAAGGCCTGGCTTTGTTTCCCTTTCAAAGCGAGGATAGTATGGCGCTAAGGACGGCAAGAAAGGACATTACTTAAGTCTAAATAAGATTAAGCAACTTGTAAATATGTGGAAGCTTGGAGACCAAGCCGTGCATAATATGGATAGTAATATTCTTATTATTCAGGCTAAAGTTCGAACAGTCGTTAGCACGCTTGCCTCTATAGATGATAAAGGATACCTAATATATACCTAGGCGAAAGAAGAGGAGCGAAAGAAGGTTTCTATGGTCGACGCTCTAGTAGAGAAATATCCATAGATGGCCAAATTTGAACGCAGCTGGGCGGCTAAGGTGTTCTTAAGCCTGCATATTAATTGGAAGATTACCCAGAGTTGTAAAAAAGCGAAGGAGTCTGCTTATATTACTACGCGTACAGATGGTATGTCTGCTTATAGTGTATATCTACCGTAGTAGCTAATCCAATAAATTAGAAGTCGCTACTATAATTAAGTCGGATGAGGAAGGTATTACCGTTAGAGGTCTTCAAGAGCAGCTACGTCGTCATTAGGCCAATACCAGATTAGGACGTAAAAGCCCTAAGCCCACATACGCAGGAGAGCTCTATTGTAGCACCTATAAGGCAATGAAGCCAATGGTTGACTTTAAGCCTTATAATATACCTAACGACGAGGACGAATGGGAGCCAACGCGAAGGTACGCGGCTTGTCGGTCACCGCTAGTCGCTTAAAAGGCTGCTAATCCTTATACTACTGGAGTAGTAGGTACTTTGAAGACGACGCGGAAGCGGAAGGTAGTAGAGTTGCAGAAGGTGGTAGAGAACCGTCAAGTACGCGCAGTATAAATATGATAGAAGGCCACTAAGAAGACCAAGACAACCGTTAGAAAGAGCTAAAAATTAGTAGCCTCGCAGGCTAGAGAGGAGCTTAATCAGTTATTTACGTTAGATAAGAGCACATAGGTAGGGTAGGCGGCCATAGGGTAGTAATGGCGGAGGTAAGGTTGAATTTGTTAGGTTAAATTTGTTAGGTAGCTAGTTCGCGATACCTCGGTATTCTTTTAAGAATGGTCGATTCCATGCAAAATGCATCATTTTTCTTAGTAGGCGCTATATAAATCGTATGGCTCGCTTATGGTGCGGGGCATCGCCTATTTAAAATATATACATTTTAAGTATTTATATGTAAAATGCATATTATTTTAAGTATTTGTATAACTAGCTTAATTTATATACGTAAAATACACCTATAGAAAGCCAGAAATAATACGCAAAATATATATTTTATTATAAAATGCGTACTTTTTTAATATATAATGCGGATAAGAGTGGACCGTAGGGCCAATAACAGATGGTTTAGCTCTGTGCATTATATGCGTCTTTAAACGCTGGTAATACATCTAAGATTTCAACGACGTGGGCATGGTAAAACGATTATGGAGTGGTTTAAAACCATCTTACTTCTAGACAGCACTCCACTTGGCGTATCTTCTGCGCTAGGTAGCAAAGATTTCTACTTAAAACTTGGATTCGAGATAATTGAAGAAGCTCCTATACTAGGATATTAATATCACTCTGGATTCACACTCTATATATGTACTTTTCAACCAATCCTAGCAAATGAAAAAGAACTAGCTTATAAGATGGGCTATGGCCTGAAGAGCCAGGAGTAGACCCTTATACATAATAACTGGATAGTAAGTTTCCTTTTTACAAAAAGAAAAATATAGATTAATAGTAAATAGAATGGAGTATAGCCTCTACTTAAAAGTCAAGGCTTGCATAATCCTCTAAAAGGATGGAGTGATATTATAGAAGAAGAGATGCGGGCTCTAGAGTGTGAAATCGCTGAAAACGAAGAGCTACAGCTATAGTATTTAGAAGGATGGTATATGGCAGAGAAGGGGGTGTCCTGCGATTTCATTATTTAATATTGTCTGAAAAAAGTCTGTGAGGAAGGCTTGTAGGGTTTCCTAGCTTAGATATAGAGAGAGTTAATATAGTTAGAGAGCTCTTTAAAATATTACCTTTTGCAGAGGCAGTAAAGTAAAATCTTAATAGGATATCTTATCTGGGCTTTATATTATCGCCCTTTATATCTTGTGGATATTTACATAAGGGGAAGCACTCCAGTTTGGTGTCTGATAGAAGTTAAGAGTGTTATAGTTCTAGACTATGATAAAAAATGTCCAGTTGTCCTGTGGGGGTGACTGCATCAGTGCTAATAGATTGTCAAAGGGCGTAGCATTAAACGTGTTCTAATAATACATTGTTAAGGAAAACGTGTTCTAACGGAATGGCTCTATTTGCTTAGCTAAAGAATTACCTAGCAGTTTAAATTAGCCTGTAAAGAGGGCGTGTTTTAACTACGCTAGATATTAAAGGGTGTAGTATTAAACGTGTCCCAACTGCACTGGAAATTGAAGGGCGTGACACTAGACGTACTCTAATTGAGTAACCAGAATGGGATTGAGAAAGGATTGCTAAAGGACTATAAGGAGTCCCCGATAATATAAATAGGCCAGCTTAATATAATCTTTTACTGTCTAGGAAGGCCTTCTTTCTAAGTTATAGTAACTAGGCACGTTTTACTTCTAGTTATAATTTTCCTATAGCTAACCTTAATAGAAATAGTCCATTTAACTCAATCTAGCTTAAGATAAAGGCAGAATTTGATATATTTGCCGCTACTAAGTGTAAGCTTACTAGTACTTGCTCTTATATATTACTAACAGAGTATCAGCTATGGCCATAGAGCTCTATCCTAATATTAAATATAATATTGTCTTGTATTACTCTGGGGCTTGTAATAAGAGTCAAAGTTATCTTACTGCCGCGCTCTCCTTTGGTAATAATGAGATAAAACATTAGACGCCTGTTAACAAATGTAAAGCCACACAAACTTGTTATTCAGCGTATGATGAAGCACTTTACGGGTTGCTTGATAAACTTGTTACTAAGTTTATAAATAAACTTCAAGGCCTAAACGCCAACCTTCTTTAGTAGCTAAGATCTTAAAGGTCGCTTTAGAAATTTATTCCCTTTATATAAAAATAGTTATAAAACCTCAATAAGCATCATCGTGCCAGCTGTACTATATGCATCTTCGGAAATCAGGTAACTTGACGCTTGTAGTAACGAACTTGGCCCTCTACTATCTTTAAGATACTTTATATGTTAACTTTATATAAAAATTGCCAGAGAAAGTTTCTCGCCAAATACTTAAACTGATTTACTGGGGTACTATACTAAGGACAGTCTTTTCCTGGGATTACTTAAACTATGTTGCCATCTTTAAGATAAGCTGAGTAACGCCTTCTAGGAACCTAAACGAAATGTTAGTAATATTACATTGAGAAACCCCTAATTTTATAACTAGTAAGTTTTATTTATGCATATTTGTATTGGGAAGGTTGTATTAGGGTAGATGCGAATGGTTTAAGCTAAGGCGAGAGAGGAGTTTGAAAAATTTATATATTAAAATGTGCTTCGCATATATGCGATTACGGCTTTGGTAAGTATATTGCAGTATAGATAAGTATAAGTCTATAGAAGGAATATATAGCTATTAAGCAGTTTCTATTACCTATTACTTAATTTCTGTTACCTTTCTATTACCTTTCTATTACCTATTACCGACTAAGTGGCAATATTAACTAGATAGCAATTAAGTAACAGTTATAAATCGCTATCGGCATTGCCATCAGTCCTTGCCACTTACCTAATGTATATAGTAAGGCTCTAGAGCCTCTTGCAATAAGATAGAGTCATTATTCTTTTAATCTTTTGATCCTCTGATTGACAACTGTCAAACAGAGCAGTCAAGAAGGAGAACTCTGTCGAATTAATATAGGCTGTTAAGCCTCAATATATACAGTTAAGTGAAATAGCCGAGATACCCCTAATCTATACCTATATAGGAAACATGTCAATTAGGTAGTATTGAACTGGATTGGATTTCCTTACTACTATCTTGATACTAGCTTCAAGCCTAAAACCCTATATCTTAATACCCCGCTCCTTACCTTGTATGTCTCCTCGTATGTCTCTCGTATGTCTTATTGAATGTCTTATCAAGTGTCTAAATACCTGTTTCCATTACCGAATGACGACGTAGTCGTTATTCTATTTGCAACCTATTTGTCACCTATCTAGTGTATATATAGAGGCTCTAGAAACCCTCTTTAATAGACAGAGTTCTTATACCTAATTGTCCGTTTAATAGGTGGCAATGACGTAACAGTTTCAAATCGTCGTCAATGTCGATGTTAGCTTTTGCCACCTACCTTATGTATATATAGTCTCTTTTCTTTTATGGATCAATCTTTACACGAGTTTTCTTGACCTTAATTTTCCGGTCAACAAAATAGGACGAACGATCGCAATTAGCGCGTCGTTTAACAACAATAGCCTATTCTAGTATCTATATAATCCACTATTGGTTCGTCTTTTTGCTGCAGCTAAAGGATATTAAATGTACTTTTAATACCTAAAAACTTATAGCTATTCTTCTTATGGCTATATACACTAGTCTAGTGTTTCTATCGACCGGATATCCGTGCACCAATTATAGGAATTGGATAAGGACTCTATCTCTTGAAATGCGGTTCTAAGACCTCTATATATACATATAGGAAAGGTGTAGGAAAGGAAAGATAAGGGGGGTAAGAGGAGTCAATGAAACTAGGGTAGGTAACCAAGTCGATAACTAAGTCGATGACCGAGTCAATAATCGAGTCGATGACCGAGTCGGTGACCGAGTCAATAAGTAAGTAGCTAAGTCGGGGTAAGATAACCTAATTCAGGTCAACAGTTTCTTAAAATGCGGTATTAAAAATGGTCGCTAGATAGGTGCCTTTTATAGCTCCGCGAATGTTATTGTCGGGAATATATTACGTGTGGTCACGTATAGCCGCGGCACTAGCGTGGTGAGGAGCCTTAAGCTCTTTGCCCTTCCTTATTACAAGAATCAATTAAGCTTATTAACCAATATCACTGTAACCTACTCAAGTAGTCGTTATTGGTAAGTCACCCTATGTAACCAATAGTTATAAGTATAACGGGCTCGTATAAATGCTTCTAAACCAAAGCTTGTAGATTGCCCAGAAAGCGGCAAATTGCCCTAGAAATGGCAATGTAGCAGGTAACGCGCTCTAGCACCATTACACCTGCATTTTATTATAAAGAATAGAGATCTTGCTAAAACAAATCTCTTGTTAACCCTTAGCACTTTTTACTATAGGACTATTTTAGTAAATGGAAATAGATAAGTAAATCGTCATTGCCGAGCTCTTTAAAGAAATGGCCAAGGGTCAGGAGCTCCTTGTAGGTGGTAGGCTTAATAAGGTACATCCTATAAAAAAAAGATTTGCTTTCAGCCCACCTAACCACTTTCCCTTCAACAAGTAAGAGGAAATCGTCATTTTTCTCTATAGGAAGAATAACGTCCACTATATTAAGGCTTTTATCCGTGGGGCCCTTAACCCGGACAATATAAGGACTAGTTAAGTGTAAACTAGGTAAAGGCCTAGAGCAAACTTCAATTGCTACTATATAATTATCCAGAGAGGGCCATCCTTCGTATCGGAAATTTGTATTTATAAAGAAGGTATAATTAAAGGTTTAACCTTTAGGGAAGCAGTTCTGTCCATATAAGGTCCCAGTTGCCAGAACTAGCGGCTTAACCCCTAAAGGGGGCTGATTAAATTTGGCAAATATATTATAGTCGCCAAGATACCACATCTACACCAGTTAGCCTAGTGTTAAAAAGAGATAATATATAAGCTTACGTCTAGTATTAAGTATCGGTGATAGAGTTAACGCAAGCTATAGAATTCTTAAGAGTAAGTAGTGCTTCTAGGTTCTTAATTAGTTGCAAAATATAAAAATAGTAAAGAACGTACATAATCAATATTGCGGGATATATAGTGAATAGTAAAGGGAGAATTTAAGGTCCTAGCAGCCTTATATACCCTAGTGAGGATTAGACTAGGATATAGACTAGTGTATTAAAGAAGACTAAGGGCTTACCTCAATTCGAGAATCATGCATGCGGTCTACTATAGTGTGTTAGGTAATAAAGACCAATAAGATATATATTCCGGAGGCAACAAGCAGTTACTAATCAAAAAAGGTGCAATAGAATATAGCCCCGCATGGCGTTCTGGGCCAGCAGGTATATACGCGCGATACCAACAGTAGCAATAATAGGTAAAAGGGTGGCTTATTAACCCTCCCCTCTTAGGCATTATGTTTTGTCATTATTCGTTGTCATCGCCTGGCCTTTCTAGTAGGATCGCTCTGTACAAATATTGTTAAATACTAAAGGCAATAAGAACTAAAAAGTAAATAGGTAAACTAAGAGACAGGAGCGTTAGCGAGTATACAAACCGGGTTTATATATATAGGTCTTTTCAGAATTCCTCAGTTAATAGATTTGAATCTAAAGAAGGTTTTTTTAGGGAGAAGCAAACTAGAACGAGCAGATCTTAGGTTCTTGGTTAATAATAGGTAACAAATTCCTCCTTCTCTGCAATCTTTGCGTTAGGCCACAGTAGTATCCGTAACTGGTAGATTTATACGCTAAGCCGATACCAAATCAACAGCAGGGTAGTAAGAGGTCACTATAAGACTTATACACAGGCCGTCTAGGAAAAACTTAAACTAGTAAGTTAATAATATGTTATATATATCCACTAAATATCTCATTATCTAAATCGCTAGGACAGAAATGGCTTAGTTTTCTTAACAAATACCTTTACTTCCTTTACCTCTTTTTCTTATTAGATTCTAACCTGTTTTACTACCTTAAATACATTATTAATAACATTGTACTCCCCTTCTATCTTACCCTCCTCTTCTATATAGACCTCCTATTGCTTCTTGTATTCGCCTAGCCCAAAATCCTTCTTCTGTTTATAATTAATTTAACGAGCAATAGACTCCCAGTCAGCCTAAAACTCAACCAGCTCTTAAGGCTGTTTATCACATATATTTCTCTTAAGGTTACCATAGTCACGTATTCCTTAGTAGTATATACGCCTTATCTAATAATACGCCAGAGAAAGAAGATGTATATCCTCCTCTGTCCAACGTAGATAAGGAAGAGTAGAGAACCAGCTAGGTCTATAAATTAGTAAGCCTAGCTATAAAAGGGAGGTAGGAAGCTTACCCGTTATCTAGCTTATTAAGTATAGGGATAAATGAATTCATAGAGATAAGCTATCACTATTTAGAAACCGAGACGTGAAAGATAATATAAAAGGTAACGGCCTGCTATATGCCGTTATAGGATACATGTCTTGTGCTAAAGAGAATGCAAGAACCTCCGCAACCCTATATATTATAGCGAAGATTGATTTACTAGACCCCACCCATAGATATAAACTAGTGCATTAAAAAAAGGCGGAGAGCTTACCCCAAATTCGATCATATATATATGCGGGCTATTAGTGCGTTGGGCGACAAGACTGGTAAATACGTGTCTTAAGGGAAGCAAGCCCTTAGCCCTAAGCCGACACAGGCGCTAACTTAGAGGAGTTAACAAATATTATAAAGGGGGAGAAGGTACTAGGGATGCAACTACAGGGTACTAGGGTGACAATAATAGGTAAAAAGGGTTGCTTATTAGCCTTCCCTCCTTAGTCGTCATGTGTTGTCATTATAGGAATACTTAGTTAACAATATGATCTTTCAGATTTAAGGTAAGATGCAAGAACTTTAGCAATAGCGATGGCAATTATACTATTACTTTATAGAAAGGATTATCAAGAGCTTCGCTTATATAAGAGGGGTAGGGCAATGATAAACGAGTAATAATATATAAAACATATTCGAGCATTAAAACAGCACTACCTAGATAGAAAACGCCCTAAATGTTCTTTATACCATTTCCAGTTGAAGGGTACTACTTTTAATGGCATACTTAATGGAACCCCTAACTATCCAATTTCGCACACTACCGTTGGCGTTAAACTCCTACCCATTAGTATACCAATTATATCTTCTCATTCTTAATACAGAGAGCTCCAAAAACGCCTAAATAAGTTCCGGAATTTCTGTTATGCTTTTAGGAGCTTCGGAAAGATATATTGACAAAAAAGCACTTAAGACTAGTACCATTCCCTAGACAGTATAAATATAAGGCATTCGCAATTATACAGGATATTGCTTACTCAAAAACTTGCTAACGTATTATTTAAGTGACCAGCAACCAATTTCTTAAAGCATTGGTTAAACTGCAATCTAAATAGGCAGGAAGGGTCCTTAAGTAATTTAGCGAATACCATTTCCCTTATATAGTTAGGGAGTGATAACGCGCACAACGCCTTAAAGTTGGAGTCATTGAATATTAAAAAGATTATTCCCTTCTTAGATTTAAAATTGTCTACTACTTTAACGCAAAGCTCTTCCTTTAATGCCTTAGTTAGGGCCTCTTGCGAAGGGAGTAGTAAGGCAGATAACGCGCGGCGAATTTTATCTACTGGGGCCGGAGCAGCTACTAGAGTTAGAGCAGCTACCAGAGTAGGAGATATCTGGAGGAGTTAGGCTATAGTCTTAAAGACCCTTTCGGCCCCTATAGTTAGGCTAGATTTAGCTAACTAATAAAAGTTAAACAAAACGACAGAGGCAAGGAGCCACGCTACACTATAGAAAACAACGTATCAGCACGCCTAGGGGGAGAGATGTTAGATAGGTCGCTTACCTTAAGGTATTAATAGGTTGCGAGGCCTAGTATAAAGATACTTCCACACTAGGTGACGGCCTTTTATATTATAATAAGAAGTAGGCAGACAGAATAATCCCCCGCACAGCATTTCGGGCGGTGCGCTATTTAGTAGGTATATATGCGTGATATTAGTGCTGCAGGGTAATAAATACTAGTAAAGGTTACGCTAGACCACATGGAGAGCCAGCTGCCTTTTGCAGGTGTAACTAGTAATGTATTAAGTAAGAGAGTATAGATATCTAAGATGCGCAACAGTGTATAGAATAAGAGCCATTTAAATATAGGCTGAAATTGCCTATTCTCTTATCCTAAATAAGTCCACCAGACTCGTTGCTATGCAATTATATGGGTCTCCTATTAAGACCAATCTATGCTTTCTACATCCCTTTTTCAAAAGCCCACCGTAGAAAATACCGGCAATACTATTTTATATTTAACCGCTGGAGTTTTGCCCCCGCCACTATAAATACAGCGTAGCGATAACTAGGTTTTGTAAAGTAGATTTAATATACTAAATTGCCACGCTTTAAATACTAGAGAAGCTTATAGGTATTAATTCAATCTTAAACAATAAGCCGTGTAATTAGAGCATTTAGGAGTTAAGGAAAAAGACCTTACCTAGTATATCTTAAGTATTCCATTCAACACCTCCTGGTTGCTTATAAAGATATAGGTTGGAGGAAGAGCTTGTTAATCTAATATAATAAACTAATAGTTCTGATAGGTGGAAAGGATGTCTCTAATAACAAAAAGTTACGATATTAATATAGCGGCTAATAGTTGGTGAATAGTATTATAGATAACTCCTTTGATGGAAAGCCTATTTATATTATATAAGAGAGCTCTGTATAGCGTTTTAGGCAGTATATCTAGCAGGCATTTACGCGTAAGATCAATACGGCCAATAGGTAAGGATTATTAGAAGACCAATACTAGGCAATATCTAACAAGATAATTTGCCCTTAACTATTTAATTTATAGCACTACTGCTTATACTATACTCTATCCTTAATACTAATAGATCTTTTTTTACGTTTACCTAAGTTACTTCCAGAACGCCATAAGGGTTTTTAGGCCGGTTTTCGTTAACAAGACCTTTAATTACCAATTCTATATAAAACCTTGCCCTCCACTAGCTTATTAGTGTCACAGTTAGGGAGATAGAGAACGAGATATACCATATAAAAGCTAAATATATAGTCCCACCCTTTTGTACCAAAAGTGACCCTATTCTTCTCGCCAATTTCTCTTCATTCGTAGGGATATTGCCTATATTTATTTAAGAAGCCTGTTCCGGATTGGGTATGGATAAGCTGTAACTAGTAGGGAGTAGAAAGGCTATAGATTGATTAGGCAATAGGGGTATATACAGTTAAAGGTAAGAAGGCACAAGGTGTCTACAGGTGTCAGCTTGCCTTTAATTACTATCGGCGCTAGTATCAACTCTAGAGGTCTTTTAGTGGTTCTATTTATATATTAGTCGGTGAACTATAGCTAGCTATGGCTTATGCTACTATAACAAAGACTACTGCGGGTGGCTAAATACACGGATTATATTAATTTTCAAAGTAATAGGGCCATAAACGCATTATTAAAGGTAGGAAGAGGGCACTGCAGAGCAGATTACTTAAGGATTGGATAAGCCTATAGAATTTAATGGAAATGGGCGTCGCGCATATGTGTTAGCGGCCCGTTGTAGGTATAGTGGTTAGGTGGCTTGCATATCTTATATACAAAACTACAATCGCCTATAGCTTTCTCACCGGAATTTATAGCACTACTTATTGTTTCTCTAAATAAAATAGAGCGATAAGAGGTGGACTTTAAATAAGAAGCCCTGGAAGGGTCTCCCTTTTACTACTAAAGAATCTCCTAACCGCCTTTACGGCATAAAAAAAAAAATTTCCGTTATAACTTCTGCCCCTCAATTCTACCCCACTATTAGCCGCCCTAGAGCTGAAAAATCTACGCTCTTTATATAATTATGGCTTGAAGCCTTACCGCCTCTTATACTGCAGAAATCAAGTTATAGGTACCGTAACCCACTATACCCTATCTTTATGGCGACACCAGTCTAGCCAACCCAGCTTCTGGATAAAGCAACCTAGCCAGATAAAGCAACTTAGCTGGATAAAGTTATCAAGCTAATACAAGAATTTATAGAGTGGCTAGTTATAACAAATGTAGAAAATTCAACAGAATAGGATAAAAAGAGTAATGGAATATATAAATGCATTCATCCGCACCTAAAAGAGAAGATTTAAACCCTTAAAGAAAAACTAGTATGCCTAAAATAAATAAAGAAGCCTGGACTCGTGCTAATTGTTCTTAGAATTTACCTAACAACTTTAAGATCTTTAGATTTGTCGGCCTAAAGTTTTACTATATAGACTGGACGAACCGCCCTTCCAGAATTTGTCCTCTTTGTGGTCCAGGGGCGACAATAAAAGGGCAGCGGATAACTATTAGGAAAGTTATTACTGTATAGGGCAAATTATGGGTTAAGCCAGTTTCAGATATCCTAGTGTATTAATTTAAATGAGTATAGACCGGCCTTTTTAATATCTGGTAAAGTAAATAGGTCTAGCTGCTTGGGGGGGGTATTAAGGCTTTATATAGGCTTTTAGAAGAGGGTAGAAGCGTCTAACAGTATATCTTCCCAGAGGGTGGAAGCGTCTATTGGTATACCCCATAAGACGGTAGCGTTAAGCGGTGTATCGTTAAAGAAGGTAGAAGGGTTAATTAGGTTGCTAAAGGGGCTTAAATTATTAGCTAAACCAAAGTTAACTACTAGACCCTAAAGGCAATCAGTTTAATTATACGTACCATTTGCACCATAATGCCTATTTTCCGCGTATACCCCAGTATATTGGGTATCTGGCAATTTTGGAGTGCTATTATAAAGCCAAGAAAGTGCGATTGCTGCTTTGTTTATAGAGTTTGTCGTGGCTCTATTATTATCTCCTTGCCGTGCCTCCTTATTAGTAGTCAACCCTTCTATACCTAGGCTACTAAGAGATTGCCTACCTAACCCAGTACTCTTAGAGCCCGATTAAACTTATATACTGGCGTTATGACTAAGGTATTAGGAAGGGTTTCTGTCTATAATAAAAGCAAGTTAGTTAAGGATATCTGTAAGGACGTCTTCTTAAACTTACCACGGCCTAAATCTTCTGCAGCCTGTTTAAGGTCTGCTGGTTGGTTATACACTAGAATTATTAGCCAGTAAGTATATAAGAATCGAGATACGCACCTATTATAGCATTAGGGGGACTTATTTATTCCATACCTAATATATTTCCTTGCTGAATTTGTTGTAACGGATATATATACCTATTTTCCACTACTAGGCCCCTGAGATTTGTTGACCTGGTAATACCAGAACAACTTCTATCTACATTAGGATAGGGGCCCAATATATATATATCAATACCGCTGGCCTCTTTAGATTTGGCTAAGAATAGATAACCTTAATTTAGCTTATATAGGACTCGTTTCCGCAGAAGGACAGGAAAGCTTACAGTTTATAATGCACTACTGCTTATCTTTAAAGAATCGATTATAGTTTCTTAAAGCAATATCGAAATTATAGTTTAAAAGGGTGCATATTTTTTATAAGGTGAAAATGGAAACAAAATGCGGCTCTAGATTCCTAACAATTATGGCTCTTATAATACAAGGAATGTCAAAAGGGCGCCATTTAGGTTCTTTATATGGCTTTATATAGCTCTTATCTGTTAGCTGATTCTTCAAATAGATAGAACTGATTTTAATATTTTTGTAAAATTGATAGTATTAAGATAACTTCATGCCAGCTAGCGACGTTAGCAGTGCCTTATTTAAAATAAAAGTAGGCAGTATTTAGAAACAATCCTTCCGAAATCCTATTACCCTAGCCTACACCTGTTTTTGATTTTGTTTCGTTTTAGAGCTCCGAAATCATCTAGACTATCCAGCCGCAAGAACTACGAAGGCGATATAAATATTCATTTAAATAGCTAAACCGTTTTGCCATAAAAGAATTAACATCCTCTATATTAGTCCCCTTAAGTTCTAGCAAACGGCAGAACGTCCTATAGATAAGGTCTTTAAAGAGAGAGATTTTCGTAATAAGATAATAGAGCTCTATAAATAAAGCAAGCGAGTCTCCAAGCTTTTCGATCTCCTCTATAGAAGTACAGTAAGCTTCAATAAATTCCGCCGGATTCCATAAGCGGTGCTCTATAGGGTTTCGGTAGGTGTTGCTATTATAGATACTCTTATTGGCATAAAGCGAAGATATCGCAGCTTCTTTATAGCGCTTAAGTAGGAAAGATATTCCGGCTTTGTTATAATCGCCGATAAGGATAGATATCACGATATCGTTTTCTATAGAAGAGTAAAGCCCCGTATTTTGTCTTGCCGTGTGCCAGTTATCCACAGTGGTGAAATTATTAATAAAATAATTAAAAACTGTGAACTATTCGCTTTAGAGGGTTTCTATTATTATAATAGCCGAGTGCTTTTCTGTAGTAGTTATGGTGGTTGAGTTCCCTTCTGGAGTATTAGAAGCTAACTCCTATACCTTCCCTTCTACAGTAGCTGCTTAAGCAGCTAGAGCATTGGAGTTTTGTTCCAGTCGCCGTCGTTTATGTTATTTAGGGGGAGTATAGGCATATTTAACGAACTCCAGATCTTGCTGGTAGCAAGGCGGTAAGCCAGGTTAGTGACCAGAATTTTAAGCAAAAAGACGGATAGGTTCGTAGTAAGGTAGAGACTAGTGGAATTAACTTAACAGAGAAAGGGCATCCTACTGCGATAATAGCAAAAAGGCACGCCTTAACAGATCTTTAAGAAATAATATATACTCAACGTCATTTCCCCGGAAGTTATAAGCCCTTAATAAGTTGTTTATTTTTGCTATTACCTAAGGCATTGCAGTAAATTGGCAGAAGGGGACTAAAGTTAGGGCCGCTTTAGCTACTATGCCTAATATAGCCAGGTTACAGGGATATCCTATAACCCGGCCATATTAGGCATAGTAGACTGCTGATCTAAGCGGCCACCTTCTTCCCTAGTAGGACGCCACCGCAATGTTTACAAGCCTTCGGTGATCGCGATCCCCTACAATAATCCTAGCTTATTAACAAAAAGCGACCATAATATCCTTAGAGTTATGCAAGCCTTATTTCCCACACTCTGGATCGATTATTTAATCCCTAAATGCCCGTTTAAGAGAAAGAGTATAGGGACTTTTGAGGCCTTAATTATAGATACCAAGTCTAAGACAGTTTTATTAATGCGGCACTCGGTTTAAAGAAAAGGAAAGAGGTGCTTACCATTATTGCAAGCTGACTTGGGTTTCTAAGACGGTATATAGTCCTCAGATATATGTCTAAATCGAAAAACGTGGCAAGGGGATGACTTAGATATATAGAGCTGGTTTCGCCCGATTTGAGTATATATATACGTTTGCCTTCTACACGCTCTATTTTCTGCCTTAGGCTTTTTTTACTAATTTGTTTAAGTTGCTTAATCCTACTTTACCTTAGTCTAGCATTGGTTAGGCTGACCAACCTCTCGTAATATTATATATTATAAAGCTGAAAGATTCCCTGGAGTAAGTGTACCTTATATTTGGAAGTTACCCGTCCTAATTAATTAAAGTCTAGGCTTAGAATTATATCCTATATAATGCTTCCCTATTGCTTACCGGCCTAAGGTGCTTCCTAACAACCACAAAGTAAAAGAGAGCAACGCTACTTAGTTATACTTAAGGATTATATGCAACCTTAAATATTCCTTATAAATGCCTTATATAAAGCGTGCGAATTCTCGGATTATTGGGAGACCCTCTTAGCTTCAATTTAAGACAAACTAGGCCTTTTGGAAATTATATTTTCCCTCTCCCAGATTCCTTTCTATCTTAGAATCTATCCCATGCCTCTACTGTTTATATTCAGGATTCTTCCTAGACGAAGACACTGTATTTAATACCGCATTTTAAGGGACACCAGGTTGGTGCAAATGTGGTCACAAGAAGGATAGCCATAGGTTCTAGGTATTAAGAAATGCGTTTAACATCCTTTAGCTACAGCGACAAGACAGATTAATAGTAGATTACATAGATGCTAGAACGGGCTACATATTCCTTCTATAGACTTTAGCGTAATTGTATTTAACATGTTTCTCTAAACTGCGATATACTTACCGAAGCCCTAATTGTACTTCGCGCGCGGCATCCTCTGAACGACATGTATACGGCCAATCTTTACTACCTATAACTCGAATAGTGGCCCTATATTCTATAAGTGTCTGGAGCATAGCTAGATATAAGGCGATATTCGCCCTATAGGGACTTCCCTTATACTGGCTCGCAACCTCTATGCCTACTATACGCTCTGGAAATAAGAGAATGCTGGTGCTATTCTTTAACTCCATTATACTTTCACATCCCTATATTATGCCTCCTTGCTGCCCGCCCACGCTTTTTCCTAAGGGGCATTACCTGCTGCTCTAAGCTCTCTCTATGTGGTCTTTTCCCAACACTTAGGGACCGGATCGGTTCCGGAGATAACTTTGGGCCTATAGATTCTAATTGCATCTGCTTAAATTTACTAATTTTGCTCTCAGCAGCACTAATACAATTAGTAGCATTGATTAATGCATTCTGATAATCTTATATTATCTTAGACTTTTCGTTTAGATAATCTCGCATTATTTTAGACTTCTTATTCTTATAATCTTATATTATCTTGGACTTTTTATTTGCATATTCTCGCATTATCTTAGCCTTCTTATTTAGGAGCTCCTTAATCCTACCTTCGAGTACCCCCTTTATTACGGCATTTTTTACTATATCCTAGTCTGCCTTACTTATATCGTGGTCCTTGTTGTTGCCTAGAATGGCCTTGCCACTTAGATGTTGCTCGTATTCCCAAATCCTAGACTTATAGGTATAAATGGTTTCTTAAGTACTTTCTAGTTCCTAATATAGGGACAGATACTTATTTACTATATCGCTGAGTTCCGTAATTACTTTCTCATGCTGCGTATATAGGGATTTGTATGTATTAGCGCACTGAAGACGGTTCTGCTCGTAGGCAGCGAGTGCGGCTCGGAAGTTATATAGGTTTGTATAAGAGATACCTATAATCTGTAAAGTATTATAAAGCCTATTATTAATAGCGAGAAGTTGCTGGTTAATAGGAAGAGATTGAGGTCGAGCGTTAATATAAGAACTCGATGGTTCTCTTTTTATATTAATGCGGGTTACCTAATAGATTAGATAGAACTGGTACCTAAGACTCTTAAATCTCACCTAGACTGCATCACTACGTTTAATACGACATCCGGGCTGTTAAGGGGCCATATTTTAACTAAAGGACGGCGTATATTGGCGGGCTCTGGCTTGGATCGGTAGACTCTGGCTTGGATTGGTGTCTTCTAGCTTAATAGATGAAATGCCTTGTATCCGTAGAAAGAAGGAAAGTTAGAGCTATATAGAGCCTAAGCGGGCGGTGCTGTTTAGTGTGAATATTACTATTTATACCTCTTGGGAGAGGATAAGCTCTAAAACAAAGTTTAAGCGCTATATCTATACTTTAAAGTCTTATCCGAAGCTAAAATCACTATTGCTGAGCCCAGAAATGGTATATATTGCGGCACGGATGGAGGACGTGTAAGTGATAGGCAAACTCCTAGCCCTATAGTCCTTCACCAAGAGATATACCCTATATTGTGGCGTGGAGGAGGACGCCCCATGCTGCTAAGAGGAGGACGCGTAAGTGACAGGCAAATTCCTAGCCCTATAGTCGTTCGCCAAGAGATATACCCCATATTGCGGCGCGGAGGAGGACGCCCCATACTGCGGCGCGGGGGAGCGCGCGTAAGTGGTAGGCAAATTCCTAGCCCTATCCCTTTAACCGTTAAGTTGTGTCTAACATTATTAATAAGATTTTAGCTAATGAGGAGCCCTAGATTAATGAACTTTTGGTGTTATACGTACGGACCCATTATCTTATTAATAAGGCAAGACGCTAATAGTTGAAAGTTGTTCGCCAAGGGGTATACCCCATGTTGCGGCGTAGGGGGCGCGTAAGTGGTAGGCGGCAAACTTCTTTACTAGGGGTATACCCCCGCTCTAAGCCACTAACACCTAGGAAGGCGCTATGCCTTAAATTATCGCACCATCTTATTCCTACCTAATACTATACCAACGTTACTGATTACCTCTTAATATAGCTAAAGAAACTAGCGTTAGTTTTTAACCACTCTTACTAAATAAAGGAAGTTTAATATGAGCCATATTCTTTTTTACTGCCTTAGGGGCCCTTCCCAATCTAAAGGGACTATATTTTGGTTCCTTACAGGGTTCTAGTTTTTGGGCACTTAGTATACCCTCTTATAAGAATTATAGTAGAAAGGCCTTAACTATAATTTTAAAATCTACTATGCACTTTTAGATGGAACACGGCTATTATAAACAAATATGTCTAATATATAGGAGCTTTATCTTTAAACTCTAATTAATAAAAAGCTTTATAAGGATAGAGGCTGTCTCTAAAAGTTTCTAGCACACTAATAATTATATATAAGACTTTAGCCATTTATAGCGGATGCCGATAAGAGGTTATTAAGGAGTGAGGAAGCTGTAGATCTAGCTATAGAAGAGGCGCGGGACTAGCTTTAAGGCGGATAGTATAAAGGAATAATAATCCTTAAGGACAGGATTACTATACATTTTAGTACTAATAGACTCTCGTCTTTAATGCTAGAAGACAGTATAAATCTATAGTTATTTACAACTGACCTACAGGGAATAAAGTAGGGAGATGCGGATTAGAAGTTAGGACAAGGTATAGCAATAAGACATTAAATCTAAAACTTTGGTTTTAAGGGGAGAGACTAATCTAAGCTATAATAATAAAATAGGAATAGGTCTAAGCCACTAAGTATAGACTGTTTCTATTAATTCTTCACTCTGCAGTAGCAGAAGGTGAAAGTGTAACACTTAAGGGAATGATTAACGCTCGAAACTAACGATAATATAAGCGTTTGTATGCTACTATGTCTACGTAGAGTATATAGCAAGTCTCTTAGTTAGCCGCTAACTAGGTAGTTACTAAGATATTATAGCAGGACTTTACCTATTCAGAAAGCTACCCTTGCTATAAATTGTGCGATTTTCTGCCATGGCTTCCCGATAAGCACTGTTCGCAACTATCTATAAATATATTATATAATTTAACTGGCATAGCTAGTCTGCTAATAACCGCCTAGGGATGGCCCGTATAGGATAATCTGTCTAGTCTTCCGGCTATGATCCCAGACAATTCGCTGCTGCAGATACAGCCTGCTATTAAAGATTAAAATGTTTTATTCAAGCTATTAAGTAAGGAAGAGGGACTTAAGGAACTTAAGCAAGCTATTTTAGGGCTTTAAAATAGAGCAGAGAAACTTAAAGGGCTTTTTATAAACCTATAGAATGACTTTAGGAACTTTTAGAATGATTTTAGAAACTAGCAGAATAAGTAAGTCTCTATATAGGTAGGAAGTTTTTAAACGTAGCTAACATATGCTTATAGATTAGAGGAATAGAAGATAAGGTAATAGTTTAGGACCTACTAATAGTTTGATTTCTAACAATGCAATAGGTTTTATTGGGAGATCAATGCTTCTATTAAAAAGTTGAAGGTATAGATAGCAGAACTTAAGCGGACTACAGATAGCGTAGTAGGAGAGCTTAAAGATAGCATAAAGTTAAAGTAGCTGGGTTATTTAGGGATAGTTTATACTGTTACTAGCTGACAGTTTGTTAGTTACTTTAAGTGGAATTTACATAATAAGCGACTATTTATTAGCATAGGACTCTGTGGAGATAAAGGAATATATCTACTATATCCCTTTTCTATTTTAATAAGGTACTTAACTGCCTAACTCTAGTAGGAATATATAGGCAACGTTCTTAGTTATAAGAAGTCTATTTTTAGGACCGCTTATTTTTAGGAGCAGAATGGGCTATCTTTATATAATTAAGCTCTAGGCTCTATATAACTAGCTGCTAGAATATATATAGCTTAAACAATAACCCACCTTCTCTTACCCCTATTATTACTCGGTTACTATTTAGCACCTTTTGGAATTTACAAGTATGCACACCATATTAATTTCTTATATAATGTACTGTGTTTTACCTGCATTGCGGCTGCTTGGAAGAGCCTTTGTTAAAAAAAGAAAAAGGGTTGCCTAGTATCTCTACTTATCTCTCTAACGTAGTTAGAGGAGCATATAAGAAATCTAGATTAAAGAGATTTAAAGTTTTAGGCCTTTATAATGCAATATATTAGAAGCATGCCTATAAACTATTAAAGCAATTACTAATAAAGAGATGAAAGTTGCTAGCCCTTAAAGCAATATTAATATAGCTAAATCTATCCACCTAGACTATATCCTAAATCTTTAGTAGATTCTATCCTAATTCCCTAAAACGTAAGCTAGTCTCGCTTAGCCGCTATTTCCTTACAAGTGTGTTTTTTAAGCGCATTATATATTGACTAAATAGCTTTATAGGCCTTCTATAATAGATTAAGTATAGAACACCAGTATTCCTAATAGCGTACAAGACGTCGCTGCAAGAGGAAATTCTCCCTTATAAGCCTTTTAAGAGTCTCTAGTTGGTCCCTTTTTTAAAACTCTTCGACCCTTTTTATTAAGGTTTTAATAGAGAAAGTTTTATTTAGGGTAAAGGGTTGTGTAGTTAAAACCTTAGTTTTATAGCTGGAGTTAGTGCCTATATTGTCGTTTATAGGACAAGTAGGGGTATACTTTAATAGTAATATAGTGGAAAACATTGCTGAGTGCTAGTTTTTAGGCGGGAAACTTAGGGACCTAAAATATGTTCCTTTTGCTATTATTATCCAGGACCCACTTCTGGCTAAGGACCTGGTTTTGGGCCCATTAACACATAGAATAATGGTGCTCCCAGTAATATGCCCTCTATATTAGGTCCATTTCTGGAACGGTAACTATTAGGCACCTCTACCTCTTAATAGTCTATTTAAGCGTGCTCTTATTATAATTAATTTTTGTATCTTTAGAAACACTACTAAGCTAATTTAAGCTATTTCAATCTAGAAGATTAATTACTACTTTAACTAGAAATTAAATAAATCAGTATATTTTGCGGATGTGGTTATACGCTAATATGGCCTAAAAAGAGCTCTTATGGGCCTATATTAGAGGATAAGCCAATTCACTCCCCTTATATTATAAAAGGAATGCAGAAGTCTTCTATTAATAGAGAAAAGGTAACTGTGGTGCGCTTTTATAAGCCTAGTTAAATCCATTTTAGAAGACCCGCCACGCTGTTACCGGAACCTATAGTAATGGAAGATCCAGCTAGTAATACTAGGGAAGAGTAAGAAGGATATCTCCTTGTAGGTTAAGGGGATTAGCTTTATATAGTGCGCTAAATATCTATTAATTCTTTATTTATAAATCTAAGGATTATTCCTAAGCTATATTGCTTAGATGCAGTAATCTTATTGGACTAGATCTAAATCTACCTTATATTAGATCCAATGTAAAGTTATACCTCCCTAGGCAGGTATCTAGCTAATATAGAAAGACACTAAGCCTAAATTAATTTAGACTGGAGTAGATTTAAAGCTAAATCTAATCTAATAAGATTACTGCTTAGATGATATATCTATAATAGTGTCGCTTATAATATAAACAGAGTGGTACTCTACTAAGTTAATAACTAATAAGTTTAATAGTAATCTTCTGGCGTAAAGTAAGTGCTAATAAATAATTCTAATTGATTATATTATCGCCTCTACCTTATATCTATATATAAAGCAGTAAAGCAAGAAACTACGCTAGCGCTAGATTAGGACTACAGCTATCTAAATAAAGATAGTAGATAAAAGCGTAGAAATATCTAGGAAACCCTACTTAGATAGGACACCTACTCTAATAAGAATGCTAGGGTTTGTTAACGCGGGCGTTGTAAATAGTTAAACTAAAGGTCTAGCAGTTGCATTAAAGTTAAAGGATAAGTTGGCAGCGTTTAGTGGGATTATAGTAATGTTAGACCAAGAGGTTATGGAGTATATAGTAAAAGATCTGTCCGTTTAATAAGGACTATAATGCACTATTAAGGTTAAGTTTAAGAGAGAGGTACTTTTAGGCCCACGAGAGCTAGATATAATAGCGAAATTAGTAAAGCTGATAATACTAGAGCCTAATAGATTACTAATCTAGATTTAAACAGTTGCCTCTATATAAAGGTACGAGCCATTTACCAAGGGTAAAAGATAAAAAGGAGTTAGCGCGGGTTTACTAGCGAATGCAGTTATAGCTAGGGCAATACTACTAAGGCTTTGATTTTGAGCTAGACCAAGCCTAGCAGAAAATATAAAAACCTATATAATAGCGAGTAAATGCATAGCCTTTTTTGTTGTTATGGAACTTGCTAATATAAGTATGGGAGTAACTGTATTTATATAATTGCCCTAGATGTCCTAAGAGTATAGAAGGGGTCTAGAATACGGTCCTTATATAGGATAGTAAAGCTGACCCTTAGAGTATAGGCAACTAATTATAGCTAATAGAAGCCGTTTTTTGGTCCCTCTTATGTGGAGCCTAAAAATGGGCCTTGGACTGGGTAGCCCCTTTCCAGTCTTTAAAGTTCTAAATGCCAAAAAGAAGCATAAAAGGATAGTGCTTTACGGTAATCACATCCTACATGCCCTAAAGTCGTGGGTAAGAGGAGGACTTATATAGGGCTAGAGGAGAGAGCTACTAGTAAACGTTAGGGGGGAGGGAGAGGCCTCTAAGGAGACGTCGGCTATATAGATTTAGTACTATACTATGCCAAGACTAGTAATATTACCTATATCTAAGATATCGCAATTATTTATTCATATCGCGATATTTTAATTGGCTTATGAATTGAATATAATATTTGGCCTATTTATTCATTTATTCATTATTAACAACGCTGCCTATACCATATATAACCGAAATAAAAATTCTATATAAGTTTATACTACTAGGCCTACTACCTAGAATTGCTGGACAGATAGAGTACCAACTTATCCTTAGTTACTTCCGCCGCCAGTTTAAAAAAGCACCCTAGCTGCGCTTTATATGCCTTCTTATTATCACCATTATAAGACTAGATAAGTAAAGTTTTAGAGGGCCTTCTAAAGTTCAGGAATTTATATATAATAGAGATAAAGTTATTAGAAAGTGTTCTAAATTCAAGTTATAGTTTCTGTACAATCTTCCCAAGCCAATGTATTATAGGTAAATTGAACTTAGAAAACCTATAAGATTATTAGAGTCGTCTCTAGTCAAGCTATAATATATTACCTACTCTTTGGCGTGTATTGGTTTGCTAAGGCTTTTATACTCTAGGAACGCATCAGCAAGATCCAATCAAGGTGGTAAAACTTGGTCTAAGGGGAAGAGTAGTAATAGGAATAAATCGGGCTTATCATATCCGTTAAAGAAATGTGCAATTTTCTTTCCATTAAGCAGATTTTCGCTTAGGAGACTTTTGCTAAGGGTATAATTGGAATCCTTAACGAGATCTGTTCTATTCCCCGTAGTACTGTTCTAAGGTCGTCCGGCTATTATGTTACGCATCCCTTAGAAAATCCATTGCCTAACAATATATTCCGCAGTCTGGTAACTACTATTTAGGCTCACTTTACATCTTTTACATTTACCACGCTCTTTTCTTTTTATTTATTTCCTCTCTTGTTCCAATTACACTGATTTCTTAAATATCTTATAAAGATAGTAAAGTTCCCACCTTTTCCTAGCGAGCTTGACGTGATTATTGCTTTTTTTCTTAATAAGATCGAGATGAAGAAAGACCATTATAAGGTCATTATGCGGTAGCGCTAGAAGACAGGTAGTCTTTCCTATTAAGACTTTCTTTAGCGTTTGGAAAACTTCCGCGGATCCAATTTAGCAAGCGTACTAGATTACCCTTAAACACTTTTTAATAGAGAGGTCCGGTGGCATTTTAAGAAGAATATTTAGAATAAGAGATCTATCTAATCCTGCGCTTATTATAGAACTACTTATCTTAGTTACAATTTCTCTATTCTTTATAATCTCTGTTTTCACCAGCCCTTTAAGTAGTTGCTGTGGTCTACCCATGTTTAAGTATTTTAAGCAATAAACTACTTCGGAAACCCCTTATTTTCTTTTCCAATTAGTAAAGCCAAGCTGGTAGAGAAAAGCATTGCTTAATAGTTCAACTTCGTAGCTTTAAACGATTAGTTAAAGGTAGCAAAGTTATAACTTCCTAAAAGGAATATTTTCTACTGGTTTTCCTAAAACTTCAGCTTCTACGTTATAGTACATCATCATCCCGCAATTAGTACTGTCGCCATTTCTATAAGGATAGAGTGGTTTGTGCATCTATTGCCAACTCCTATTTCCTGGCCCGCCTAGCTTTATGTCAATAGCTTATCCTAAATATATTGCCCATTCTTACCCGTTAGGCGCGTCAATGGTGGTAATAATTTATCTTATAATATTAACCACAGCTACGCGCTAGTGGAGATCAAGCATATATAGTATAACTAAGAATGTTACCCCATCAAATTTATAACGGTTAATCATTTTTTAAACAATAGGCTCGCTTAGTGCACTCTCCTAGCTTAAAACGCTGGCTTCACTAGGTAGTAACTTGCTTAAAATAGCAAAGACGAGATTACGGTCAAGCCAGTAGTTTGGACTGGACCGTAGCAGAAGACGTATAAGGCACTTTCTAACATTGGTTTTATTTCGGAAAATATCTTACTGAGGTGGTAATATAAAGTCTTTTCTGGCGGCAGTAGCAATACCGATATAATACTTAAATTCAGCAAACTCGCCAGATAAACTTTGGTGAGAGGCTATAGGTACCGACAATAAGATAGTATTGTTATTGTTATTGCCACTGTTATTAATCACTATAGTAGTGGATGCATCGCCACTGTTATCAATTACTATAGTGGTGGATGGTTTGCTGCTTAATAGAGAATCTCCCGCTCCATCTTTTAGTTTATTCTGCTTTAGCTCCTCTTTTAAGCTTATAATAGGTGGTATCTTCTCTTCCGCAATTGCGACGAGAGGTATCTCCTACTCTTTTAAATTTGGTATGGGCAGTTCCTCCTAGTTTATAACAGGTGGTATTTAGTCCCCTTTTTGGTTTATTATAGGTAATATCTCTTCTGTAATCGTAATGGGTAGTATTAGCTTATCTTTTAGGTTGGATGGTTTCCGTTTGTCTTCTTAGATCGCGATAGATGATTTCTGCTCCTCCTTTAGGCTTGCACTGCCGTATAGTTGCTGTTTATCCTGAATTTCTGTAACGCTATTATAAACGGTTAAGCTGGTACTATTCTATTACGCCAATAGAACCGGGTTCTCTTTGCCGGAAGGAAGCTTTCTGTAGGGCTTTCTTTAATTTCTCGCATTTAATTTTGTAATGAGATGAAGATGCCGCTAAATTTTTAAGAGTAAATTTTTAAGGGCTCGCTCTAATGGCTTTAGAAAATCTAGACCAGTATTTAAGAGCACTAAGTCATTCTATAGTAGAGTTACTACTAGCTAAAAGAAGTAAGTAAAGCCCCCTGGACTATAGCAGATTAAGTATTACCCTAAATATATAGACGTCACTGATTTCCTTGCTATTTCGCCGCATGGATATAGTGTAGTAGAAGATTCTTAAAAAGGATAAAGATCAAGGTTAGGCTATCCCAAGAGGAAAAGGGTCTTGGGATGGCTCCACTAAACCTATAATAGTTAGTCTAGTTTTACCACCATCCTAAGAGGAAAAAGATCTTGGGATGGCTCTACTAAACCTATAATAGTTAGTCCAGTTTTACCACTATCCTAAGAGAAAAAAGGTCTTAGGATGGCTCTACTAAACCTATAATAGTTAGCCTAGTTTTAGCAAAAAAATTCTAAGTTACACTACCCTGGCGCATCCGATTGAAAGCGCATATTAATTACGCTAATTAAAATGCGTAGATTTTTGCCTTAAGAAGTAAAAATACGTTGGAATGGCCGTGCGTATTACTTTAAAAAGGTATAAACTCTGCTGTTTAATTACCAAGGTTAACACCTACCCGGATACACCAGGGTGGTGTAGTTATAGAGGGCAGGTTTAGTCGCTTAACGGACCCTAAAAATAGACTCTTTTTATTAGAGGCATAGAAAAAGTTGGAAGAAGCGATATGATTGGGCTATCTAACTATACATTGGTCGCTCTGCCCCTCTACCTACGCGTGATTTAGTGCTAAGCATTCCACTGCTATTAAATCTATAATCCAAGATTATATGTGTAAATTAAAAGCTATTTAGTTGCTAGCTATTAACTAAGGAAGAGAGTATATGCAATAATAGATAAAACAATTAGGGTTGCCGCGTTGCTTTCTATACACCAGAATATAAGGCCCTAGCTCTATTAAGAAGCTCTTCTTACTTAACCTTCCTTATCTTTCCCGTGTAGACCGGTTGTGCTATACAAGCTGGCTCTTTAAGGGCAATTAGCTACCGAGTTAAGGCGGCTAGGGGAGGATAACATTACGGTCTAGGTGTGGCCTAAAGGTAGAGAGGTTCTAAGTATGCTAAGTACCCCAGTATCCTAGGTCCCCTTCGTCTTTAGATAGTTTCGCCTTAGGCAACTTATTAGAGGCGCCGGTTATTGCTAAGCGTCTTCGCCGCCTATACTGATCTATGATCTTCTCTCCAAGCATGGTCCAGCAGTTATGAGGATATGGTTTAAGAGCAAGTCTTAATAGAAGGCAGGGACATGGATGGTGTCAATTTCTTTATTATGGCGCTATTAGCGTGTGTCTATACCTTATATAGATGCCGTTACTTACTCTAGAGTTCCTTTAACCCTCTATGCGCGCGCTCCTCTATAGTGATAACCTATAAGATACACGTGCGGTCTTCTAGACACCATTTTTACTCACTTTTAAACTTGACGCTCTATGCCGTGCAGGTATAGTAGTCTTGCAATTTATCCGTTTATATCCCAGTTTGTCCTGCATCCTTTTTAAGACAAGAAAAATGCAAGTTAAAATGAGTTCATATTCGTAAATGGTGTTGTCGCGAAGGCCTTTTATAAAATAAAACTTCTTATTAGCAGTTTTAAGGAGCTTATAAACAAGAGTGGCGAAATCGTGCTTCCTATTTATGTAGGCCTTGTGAACGCGATCGATTTCTTTATTAATAGAGAGCTGAAGCTCGGCCTTAAGCTCCCCACGAGGCTTATTGTCAAGACATTTCTATATAATTTTGAAAAATTGGTTATTTCCTATGAGCGGGACACTTCTAAGATTATATTATTGCTGTAAGAGGTCTAACTCAGGGTCGGAGATGCCGCGACTTAGAAGAGTGTCTCTAACGGACAAAGGGCATTGAGTTAGGTTGGGTAAAGATACTATAGGGCTTATAGGTAATCCACTCTGCTTAATATTTATGTTTGGCATTTATCTAAGGGTAGAATAATAAGGAACGTTGCGATTATATTAGCGCCTTTATTGCCTCGCTATATTATCACGTGCAGACTTTATAAGCTTGGCACCTTGGATGCCTAAACGGCTTAATAATAAGTTTAAAGAACCTCCTGCCCTCTAATGTTGCAGAAACGGTAGACGCTATCCCCTACTAGTATAATTGTGATAATATAACCCGGGTGTGCTGTTTAAAATGCTCGCTTATTTTAAAAATATACTAGCATGGCGCGTGGATCCCCTTATACTAAATTTAGACTTTCCTGTATCAGATATCCAAATAATAGAAGGCTTAGTAGGATAAGTGGATAAAAGTACTCACTTATAACCCTACTTGGAGAGACTACACCTTAATAAGAATAAGTATATTCCCTGTAAATCAGTACACAATTATTTATAATGCGTATAGGAACCAAAGGATATTATACTTTAAGTTTGATCGAAAACGGGGGGAATGTTTGGGCCATTCTTTTCCCTCTATTGAAGTTAGTAATATACTCCGTCCACCTCCCAGAGAATAATAATTGGCGGTTCTCCCTAGCTACGGGTTCTAGCTTTCTCCCATTGCCCAGTAACAGCTCTTTAGACAATAAAGATGATATTATACAGATATTATCACCTAAGGCCAATATCTACGGCATTAAGGGAAGATATAATCGGATTGTTATTTTATAGTTACAAGACAAGGAAAAGTTTACATTTGGTATATTACTAAAGAGTGACGTAGTCCTTAAATATTCTAATCCGGCAGTAGAGGGCTGGTGCTGGATAAATATTGTACACTTTTAGCTCTACCCCGACCCTAACCATAGCGCAGTAATACTACATAATGGATCGACCTCTACTTTCGTCGTCCAGCCTCTCCCTACTAAGTGTATCACGCGCAGAGTCCAACCATAATAAGAAAAAAGACTTAATCGCGGCAGCTAGCGCCTCTAGCTTGGTAAAGGGCTAGACTTTCACATTTATATTAAACCACATAGTCCTAGGGAAGAGCTTTATAGCCAGTTACTCCTTTCCGAGAATGTGGCTATACTATATAGGAAACCTACGCAAAAAACAACTAAAGCTAAGGCCCGTAAAGAGTCCATCGAAGCCCTACCGCCGGCTATAGTAAAATCTGTGGGAGATGAGATCCTTAGAGCGGGCTATGTAGGAGTGCGTGCTAGAGCTAGATAAGAACACCTTAAATTATAGCTACTACAAGGCTCCCTTAACCTTGGCGAAATAATTGGCAAAACGCGTTGCGTAAAGGTCTTCAAGACTACACGTAATGGAATGGAAGTCGCAATTAAGGTGTACCGCGAGTCTAGCACCAAATTGTCAGCTAATACGTGGAGGAATAAGGTGGACATTCTCGTTAAACTAGATTATGTAGGTACTTAGATCTCTATTATTACTCCATCTAATATTACTGTAGCCGTGTATTACTAGGCTTATAAGCTATGATGCTCGGACTTTACAAATCGTCCTTGAATATGCGGGGCTATCCCTAGCAAAGTTTGTCAACAGAAGGCTGATATCGCAGCTATTAAAAGACTCACAACATCAGATACTTTTAGATGTTAGCAGTGGTTTAGACCATATTTATGCTAATAGTGTTATCTATGGAGACCTGATACCTCAGAATATACTCTATAATGGAACGGTAGCTAAGATATGCGATTTTGGACTTTCGCGTAAAGATGGAAATTTGATTGATCATAATGGGGGATCACCTTGCTATATACCGCGAGAATATCTCTTCGAAGGTTGACGAGGTGCCCCTGCCGATATTTAGGCCTTTGGAGTTATTATGCTGTTTATTTCTGGCCTAATGCCGATTCCACAAGGCAACTGGTTGATTGTGGATATTTTCTCGCAACCCAGAGTCCAGTCGGAGATGGTTAATTGGCTTTATAAAGTGGATAAAGTTGTGGCTAAGATTCCAGAGTGTCTCTCTCTTGTCCACTAAATGCTTGCTAATAATCCGAAGAACCGAATCACAGCTGCGAAGTTGGTTAAAAACTTGTCGCCTTATGTCAAACTCACCGCCTAGCTCAAAGGCGTTTATTTCCCATACTTTTAGATATCTTGACGCTTTCCCTGCCTGTCTTCAGTCTCATCAAATTACTCAGAAATGAGAAAAGGGATTTGGACTTAATAATAGTTTTTCTAGTTAATTATATAAAAGGCCAAGTACTACTCCTCTAATATTTCACTGCCTAAATATTCCTCCAATTTCCAAACACAATTGCTGACCGTACTATGGCTTATTATCTAGTTCCACGATATCTAGTTCCCCAAAAGTTTGGATATATTACGGTCATATCCAAACTAGTTGTTGTATATCTGGCCATAGTGGGAATAAATTTTTATTAATGGACTAAAGTGACAAGTGAATGAGCAGTGATGGATGGCGAAGACTGAATTATAAGTGGCTTAAACTCCTAGCTCGACCCCCCACGGCTTTAATTTTAAGGGCGCGTCTTTATAATCACCTAGAAATTCTTATATTAGCCTTGGTCTCCAGAGTAGATGGTTAACTTACCACAGTTCTCATTAAGCCGGTATTCGCTAGAATAGAGTGTTAGCTATATATAACGTAACGATAGTTTCCCTTACATTGCAACCACATTTGCTGGGTATCTTTTTTATGTCTCCTAGTACTTTGTGCACCAAGCTCTCACCATATATTAAAGATAAGTACACTTGTAGTAAACCTAGGTATAGTCACACATACTATGGTAGTAGAATAGAGAAGTAGAATCTTGCAATAAAATGGGCCGCTGTGCTCTGATAAGAGGACTATAAAATAGTATATATGTGAATCAATTGCAAGATCTATTAGTACGAAATAGGCAGGTGTATAGCAGACAGTTAAAGTCCATAAAGGCTTTAAGAATAAGACAGAAGGAAATGATGCTAGCGTTTATGGCTTAATTAAGGTTAACTCTCTAATTAGACGCATTAATCTGAATCAAGATGGCTGGCTGTAGGTTTATATGAATTACTTACCGCTTGCCTTAAAGTCCGTGGTAGGGGAAGCTGGTAGCGTGTATATTATAATAACTGCTTTTATGCCATTCGACCTAAGTCTAGCTATAATAAGACTATTGCAAGTACTAGCGTAGGCTAGGTGATTAGATAATTAGCTACTTAGTAAGCTTTTTATTTTGTAACGGTTATATACTAAGACTTATTGCTTGGGAAATGCAATAGATAACTGCAGGTAGATAATAGCGCGGGGGAAGTTTGGATTGATAAAAATAAAAATAAAAAGACAGTTTAGGGGAGGCCTTTATAGATATTCATCTCCAGCCACCAGCTAAGGGTAGGTATAGGTATGGTTCGCTATACGCTAGATAGTAGATCCTTATACTTGGCATAAATACTAGGAGGTCTATTTTTATTGCTATCTATAATATTCTAAGCCTAATGGTTTCTAGATTCTGGACAATAAGCGCATGGCTACCCGAGTCAAATAAAATAAATAGACCTTTAGTAGTATAACACGCTTCCATTCTCCCACTACTTTTTAAAAATAACTCTATGGTAAACACTAATCTTATTAAGTTGCCTATACTAACTAATACCGTATAACTCCTGCTAGCGAGGCAGCAATTGTTTAATACTATATATATCTTGCCAAAGCCGGGTTTCCATGTCAATTCTATATAATTTGGACGATTGCCACCCTTATCCTTTAGCAAGAAAACTCCAGCGTCCCTCACTATTACGAAATTGCGCCACTAGGTAAAAATTGGATACAATCTTTCCTAAAACGCTAGGAAAAGCTTCGGACTTGCTATGTATAATTAATTGGCTTAGAACGCGCTATTGCTAGCAATAATCCTACTCTAGTTAAGGGGTTTTTTACCAATTACTCTAGGGTTAAAACTTAGTATAATATTAATAACGCTAATGTATAGAATATGGATGAAACTGGCTATGCTATAGGCTTTGCTTATAGTGCCAAAGTAGTTATATTAAGAGGCAATATTATTAATTTTAAGACAATTGACGGCTCTAGGGAGTGGGTCTTATAGATTAATACAATTAGTATATATAGGCAGATAATTCCACCGTTTATTATTTTCAAGGGACGCTAGTATATAGAGAATCTATAGCAGGAAGCGGAGGAAGCTGTGGGCAAGTATACAATTATAATAAGCGAAAATGGATAGTCAAATCAAGAGCTTAGAGTATGGTGGCTGGAGTATTTTAAACGCTACACCTGACGAACTAAGGCATAGTAGAGGGCAGTAAAAGATAGAAACAATAGTAAATATAACGGCTATCGACTCCTAGTTATAGATGGCCATAGTAGCCATATTAATATTAAGTTTATCGAGTTCTGCTAGTTAAAAAAGATTGTACCAATTTGCCTACTACTGCATTTAATGCACCTCCTCCAGCCCTTGGATCTGGTTATTTTTTCGGTTCTTAAGCGGCTCTATTTATCTAAAGTTAATAAATATGCAGTGCGCGGTATTACCGGTATTAATAGAGACTATTTTTTACGGATACTGGGTGAGATTCGGCCGTAGGTATATACTAGAGAGTTAATTACAAGCGCTTTTAAGGCCGCAGGCCTTCTTCCTTTTAACCTAAATTAAGCCCTCGCGTGCTGCTCTAAGTAGCCTATATCTATTAAGCCATTAACGCCTCTACCTGGCTATATAGAGGCGACAATCCTATCCTCCCCTATGCATCCTCCTTTGCTAGATAGTGAGTACGCTCGAGCTCGGTATACGCATACAATCCTTTATCCGGAAACTACGCTAGAGGCAACAGAGGCAGTTATCTTAAAATTAATACAACACTTATAATCTTTAAAGGAGGGCCTTGAGCTTATGCAAGTTGAAAATAATGATCTTCGGCAATATACGGAGGAGAGAAAGGCTAAAAAGAAGCGTAAATGGAACATACTCTTTACCGAATCGGTTCTTACTCTAGAAGTAATAAAGGAGCTTACTGCTGCTAGAGAGGCCGCTTAGAAGGCTAAAGAGCAAGCTAAGCTTACTAGGAAACGGCTTAAGAAGGATTGTTAGGTAGTAGTAGAGCTTGCTAAGGAGTAGGTTAAGGCTAGAAAGGCAGCCCGGAAAAGGGTTGCTGATATAAAGAAGCTGGCTAAGGTTCACTATAGTAAGGCAGGGGAGGCAGGAAAGGTAGCAAAGAAGGCGTAGAAGGACTCCCTTACTGCCGCTAGTATAGCTCGCAGAAAGCATACTAGAGAAGCTCAATTAGCGGCTACTATAGCAGCCAATTATACAATACTAAAACAATTAACTGCGGATAAGCTCCGAAAGCGGGTGGAAGAGTCCTCTACTACTGCCGTTACGGCTGCGGCTCTTATTAAACAACTTTAGAAGGCCGCTAAGAAGCTAGCAGAAGAAGCTGCTCTACTAAAGGACCTACAGAAAGGGTAGGAGGACGATAATATAAGCAATTTAAGTAACAAAGAGTCCTTAGATAAGGAGTTTAGGTTAGTTAATAATATTTAGGGGCCAACTAAGTGGCTAATTAAACCCTAAAATACCAAAAATCGACTTTATATAGACTCTATTATATATTTACAGCTTTAAGACTTTTTACCAACAATGCGATGACTTGTAATGGCTTTTACTAGTTATTTACCACTAAATTAGCATTTTAGCGAATTTTGATTTTTAAATCGGTTAAAATCTAGGGATTAGTCAAAACCCTATTACCTACATTAGTTAAAACGCGAAGTGATTTGTATTAAAACTTATTATAAAGCACTAAAAGAATATACTAAGTCTATGCCTCTTAAAGCCTCCCTAGTAACCCTTCTCTTATTTTATTATACCTAAATCGGGGGCTAAATCTATACGGCCTTTCTCTAGACTCTTAACTGTTTTATACCTCTAGTTATATATCTACTAACCTTTATTAAGCCATTTATAGAGACTGTGCTAGGCCTATTAGATCCCATGGCCGAACCCATTAGATTATTTTTCTTAAATTTGTTGGAGAGCTGCCCTAAGTTCTAAGCACGTCTAGTCTGCTGTAGAGCCTTTTCTGAGATGCAAGTCTTAAAAGCCTCTATAATATCTATTCTTAAGCGTTTAGGATCTAATACGTCGTGCTAACTGCTAATTAAAAGACTGTTTATCCGAAGCGCTGAGTTTCTTATAACTATTAGGCCGCAGCTAGACCTATCTTTCTATTAGGGGGTAGGCTGCTTGCCAAAGTCTAAAATCAGCCTGTTAGTAATAATATTACCTAGGGTTTTAATATATACCGCCTTAATATATTCGAACTTTAAGTAGCCAAACTCCTCCTGCTATAATATTAGCTATATCTTTGATTATTTAGCTAAACCCTAATTTACTTATACAAGCTTTTTAACTCAAGTTAATTCTAATGTGCTATTAATAACATCTCCATTTACCATCGAATTATAGTAATAGATCTTTTCCTCTTGCCCATTTATCTCGAGCAATATAAAATGGCTGCCTTTACAGTTTAATGGGCAAAAGTACACTAGACGAGATTCTTCTCTATACTCTTTCTAGGCTTCTCTACGGAACGCTTTAACTTTTTTTCTCTAACCTACTAGAGGCCTGGCGACGCGTTTTATCTTACCATTCCTGCTAAATTGCTTAAATTAGTCCAGTGGGACACTGTAACCGTATCTTATAAAAGATAGTTTGTTGGACATTATCATGCTAGCCATTAAAAGCTATCCGTTAAACTATTTACCTTGGCGAAGCCTATTAAATATATTGCACGGTAGCTCTATTCCGTCCTCTATAGTAATACTATTGTCTTCTTTAAGCTTCCGCTTGCCTAGGACTTTGGTGCTGATATTCTCTATTAGGCAGTCAACAGCAGCATTTAAGGATCCCTTTAGTATCGCCTCCTATGCTAGAAATATCTGCGTTAGTCTATAAGCTTCTCTTCTTAAATAAGTAACTTACTACCTCTAGCGCAAAAGTAGCTATTAATTCCCTGCACTCTTCTTCTAATATAAGACTCTCTACCGTTAGCGAAGTAAATAGGGAGTAAAGGTTAGGCTTTCCTTTGTTTATTAACAGCTCTAACTGTTGACTTAGGATTTGGAGCAGTTGTATACGCTTTAAGTCTACCTAAATGTCTTTAATTAAGATATTAAGTTACTCTATATCTTTCTTAGTATACTCCCTACTTAAAATTAGTTTCTTAGCAGCTAATGGGTATTTAGGGGGTAGGCCGCTTACTAGATATTTAGGCTAAAGAGTATCCCTAGGCCAAGTTCTTTTACGAGCTTTATGCTTAGCTTATGCCCTTTACTAAGCTGTGTATTAATCCGCTTCCTTTGTAATTATCTATTCCTCTCTATAATACTAATATCTATTAAGTTGCTAGATCTGCTATAGTTTTCTTTTATAGTTAGTCTCCTAACGCCTCTAACCTACTTTCTAGGTTACTTAGTTCTTGTCTGCCGACCTTGCATTCTATCTAGTATATAAATTGATGCGCCCCTGTGGTCTACTAGCTTATTTCTCTTAGTGCGGATTATAACTTACGCTAGTTTAACCTGCTTATTATACCACTCCTAAGCTCCCATATACTTCAGCATGTTGAATATTGTAACTCTTTGGGTCTCGGACAATCCTGCTTCTAGTATATATATCTATATAGAGCCATCTGACCACTCGCCTAAATTTGGTAGGCTTAAAAGCTCCTTGCTATCCGCCTATAATGTTTATAGGATCCTTAAGTAAACCGCCTTTAAAACCCCTTGCTGATGCTAGTTAAATCTATAGATAATCTAGACTGCCTTAAGGACCATATCCCTTACTATAGTGACCTCTGTGGAAGGCGAGCCCACGGTAGGGCTAGGTGGCGAGGAAATATTCTTAACTAATATTGGTATCTTCTTTCTGTGGATCTCTTCCGTCTGAGGTAAGGTAAATATATTTCTTTCTATCTGTTGCGCTGGTGTAGCTAGGGCTACTGTACTTAGCGATGGTGCTTAAGGTGGGGTAGCATGCCTCCCCAATTCCATAGGCTCTGGTTGTCGATTTTAATCTCTATTTAACGCTAGGGTGGTTCTGGATTCCAGATCTACTTTTATAAAATTCTCTTTAGTAGCATTAACACCGTCGCCTAATTTGAGGTGGTGTACTTTGACCTTGCTATTATATATACCTTTATCTGGTTCTGGTAATGTAGTAGTATCTCTCCTAATCTCACTATGTCCATTACTATCTTTAAGAACTCCGTGTTTATCCTAATGGACTGGCATGTCCCCGGATACCGAAGTAGCCAGTTAAGCCAAGCGATTAATGCTAAGGCTACTTCTACTTTGCTGTGGATCGAGCTTGCCTAGAGGGTCGTCTTTCTTTACCTTAGCCTTAGCGGATTTTAGAGACCGATAGGAACAATCCTTATGTTTTATAGACTTTGCAGCTTTATCCTCTACGTCCTCCTAGAGCTGCTGTGGCCCTTTGGTTATATCCTATGTGCCGCCATTTGTATTGCTGTACTCCAGGATTATATTGGCTAGAGATTAAGTAGCCTTAGGGGCTTTCTTATATAGACTGCGCACAAGCCAAGGGAACTGGGCCAATTAATGTCTAAACGGGATGCGCTCTTAATAAATGGCCCTTTTACATACCTTGGGCTGAACCTGCATTCCGACTATTACGTCTTAGGTGACCTTAGTAACGAATTTGTTAAAGAGTATTAGCAGTACTTTACTTCTACTAATTGACGCTCTTGCACCCTGATTAATAATCAGCTCGTTATTTATATGGTAACCATCTCTTAGTAGTTTGCTCCTACCTCCTAGCTTAGAGTCTCTTTTTGGATATCTATTAGCTTTATACTCGCGGATGCGCCTAAGTTGTTAAATTCTATTACGGCTCGAATTTCTAGGTTATCCTAGTGTGGTGCTTAAAAACGCATTAAAGGCTAATTAATTATTGCAAAACCGTGCTAGTAATAAGAATAGCGAGAAAGGATTGGATTAAGAGGATGTATATATATATATGTAAATCCTGTGGGCATTCTGGTATCCTAGGATATCGAAATACTCTACTAAAAGTTATCATAAACGATTACGCCGCCATATGGCAACTAAAGCTGGCCGGATGCCCTAATAGCGGCATTATACGACCGTTTTAGAAACAAGGATTATTAGCTATTATGTGGTTAATAGAGGTAGGAAATACGAAATGCGGATCTTGGGGTTGCTTAGCTAATAGTAGTATATAGTCTCAATTCTTATTGGCTTGTATAAGTATCTAATTGCTAGGATTTAGAAGAGCTATAAGTCTAACATATATTCTATTACTTAGAGATCCTAGTGCTAACTAATAGTTTAAAGCGCTATCTTAGGTAAGGGAATTTTGCAAGCTGCACTATTAGATGCCCTTTAGGGGCTTTTAATATACTCTAGCATCCTATTACCTATAATATAACGTAATAGGGCGCATAAAGCCGTATATCCTACTTAAGAGCCCTGCTCTCTTGGTATCGCTATCAATGTATACTGCTACTACTAATGGATAGGCAACCTAAGGGATCACCGCATTATATGCCTGTATATAAGAAAGATGAATAATCTATATTATCTAATCCTTCCCAAAGCCCCTTAAGATGTGGTCTTGAGAAACCTAACTATTTACGGCATAGTTACTAGATTATGCAGAGCCTATTTAGCTAAAAGAGTATTACCGGTTAGCGCCTTAATATTAGTAAAATCATTCTATGGCTTAAGGAGCGGTAACGAGGCGATCCATATTCTGATACTATTAGCGCTGCGATAACACGGCAACCTCTCACACTTAGATCCTAAGTATATATTTATGCCTATAAACAAGTAACCTTAAATCAAGCCCCTATAGATAGTTAAGGCGGCACCGCTTAGCTTATTAAATTATAGTAACATCCTCTCTTCCTTCTAGTATTATAGACTTACGCATTGCTAGTATATATTAGGGGCGTTTCCGTAATCCTCCTAGCATACTTCCTTATAACTTATCGTCTTATATAGCATAAACCAAATTTGACTGCTTACCTTGGGGGGGGTCAAAGTAGACTAACTAGTATCTATAGTATATCTATTCCTTAGGCTAAGAGCGTATAAGCTGCCTTTGACTTTATATAAGAACGACCTAGCTAGTATTTCTGCATACACCCCCGCCTTAGCTTGATTAAACCATGGACGTTTATAGGTCCACTAAACTGGTTACTTAGCTATGCCTCTAATCGTAAACGTGAGTAGCTAGCGGTAGAGTCACGCCTAAAGGATATAAGCCGAGCGATAAGAGTATATTCCATAATAAGGAAGGAAGTCAGATTAGGGAAGGCGGCCTAGCCTAAACCCTATATTCCGCGTGAACGTTAGCGATATAAGATTTCCTCAGCCGGCTTTTTAGGCAAATATACCTATACCTCTATCCTCGGAAAATAAATGTTCGAGGGGATTATAATAATATTGGTTCTCTACTTTTAAGTTAAATTATAAACAAATATTCTATTTCTCTCTAAGTTATATACAAAAATAGGATCCTGCCGACAATAGGTATTAAGTAAGGTAAATAGAATAGCTTGAAGGACCCGCAAGAAAAAAATTTAAACGCGCGAATTTTAATGGGGTATGAAGCGAGAATTAGTTAATTAATTAAAGAAAGGGGTTTATACAAAATCCACCTCCAAAGTTTTGTTTATTTCAATATCCACCTCCTGCTAATTAAGGCTTACCTGGCGCTTTTAACCCCCCTACTATTTAGGGGGGCTGCCACCTTAAATGTACTATATGCTTAAGCGCACTAAATAGTATATTATTAAATTATTAACTATTCTTTCTAAACCTTAGTGTCTTAATTCCTATTGGATATTGAAATAAACGAAACTTTAGAGGTGGATTTTGTATAAACCCCTTAAAGAAAATTGAGAGAGCCTAAATAGAATAAAACTAATTCCAATATAAGGCCTTAGCGTATATAGGCAGTTGACGCAAATCTTACTAGGCAATTTTATTATTTTCTTTATCTATTTATCCTTATATCAAAGCTGGTTTATAGTAAGTAACGTCTAAAGCGAATTAAAGGCAGCCCTATAACTCTAGCTACGCGTGCTTTTTAGAGTTACGTATCTACCTATTCTATCCACGCTGCGTATTTAATAATTCTTCAATTATCGCTTTAAGACGTAAAAGCCGTTCTTTAATAGTAGATCCTCTTAAACTAGCTAGATTAGTAGCCTATAGAGGAGGTTAATTGCTAGTATCTAGTAAAGGAGCTGCGTAGGGAGGCCAAGGGGTTGCGTTTAAATATAGAGGCTAGTTATTAGGTCCTGCAGCTATTAGGCTAATAGGCACAGTATAGCTAGTATCTAGTAGAGGGGTTGCGTAGTGAGGTAGAGGGGCTTTTGTCATTCCAGTAGTGGCATTCTAACGTCTACGTCTTATGACTCTCTTCTACGTTTTGGAAGGAGTAAATACTAGAGGCGAAATTCCGGATTCGCGGTAGAGGCCTTATAGGAGACTCTTAACCTAGGGATAATTATAATATCTCTCTAGTATGCCTTTGGCATACTAATATGTTCTAGGCTCGCCTAAAAATTTCAGCCTTAAATATTGTATTGGTGCGTTCAAATATCCTCTAGATAGAGGAGTAGTATAGTGTCTAAAAACGCTCTGGCCCGTAATAGTTATCTCTACTTTGGTTTTAGTTCTTAGGAGGTCAATACTGCTCTCCTTAAAGAGAAATGGCTGTTCTTCTCAATTGGTTATATATTCTTTATATCCCTTAATAACAGCGTCCCCTCCTAGAAGATGTGCTGTAACTAATTTATAATCTAAGTAACCCCCTTAGGGAGCAGGGGTCTATAGAAGCAATTAATATCCACTAGTATAAGGTCTATAGCCTACAATCTCCTTTTTAACTCCATTGTTATATACCTATCCTTTGGACGTATGTAGTCTGGGCCCAGTGGATGGAATGTCTAAGGGTTAATTAGCTCCTATAGATAGAATTTCGTTGCCTCCTATAGGTGGGACTATGCTATTAGGGGGCTGGTTTCCGCCTCTATTTCCGCTGCCTCCTGTAGGTGGATTAGTATTACTAGCATTCCCTAAGGTTCTATTACCGCTACGCTGCTCTTGGCTGCTGTTTTCTTGCAGTATTAGCTCGAGCGTGCCGCAAAGCGTTTCCATAATGGGATAATTATGGAATTTGCGAATATATTTAACTATATACAATTGAACTTTCTGCCAATTGTTATCTGTGGTAGCTCTCCTATATATCCTTTTATGGGGCAACTAAAAGTTGGGATAAAATACATTGCTAGTATCTTAAGACCTAGTTTGGTTCGCGTTATAAAATGCAAGCCTTACGCTACCTTTATCCGTATTACCGTTTATTAAGGAGGTGACCGCGATAACGATTATATTATAGAAAGTGGTGTTATGCTAGTTTCTCCCTATATCCCAGGCTTGAGGATTCTGTATATTAAGATCTAGGTTATAATTGGAGAAATGCTATCACATTAAAATGCTGCTTATACCACTTCCGGGATCTGCATGGTTAGTATGGAAATTATTTAGCTATCTATCTAGATCAAAGTTAGCTATATTCTAAATTTCTTACAATCTCCGTTTCTCTTCTTTAAAGATATGCCAAATTTTAGGATGAATGTAGAATAACTTGCTAAGTAACCTATCCCTGTCCTAATTCCTTATCGTAGCACTTTCTCTGTGAGGAGGTAGTGGGGGAGTGCCTTCTATACTAGGAGGTGGTGGAGTGCCTGCTCTAGTAGGAGGTAGGGATGGTATATAAACTTTATGCCAACTTCCGTACGTTGGAACCGAATATCTGTATTTAGGACACCTATTTGCTAAACCGCTGTCTTTAATGCAGTCTTGGTGGAACCTATAGTCGTATAGTAAGACTGCCAATTAAGTACTCTACGTTAGTCTATCTCTATACACAAAGCACTCCATTTTATTTTTATTTAATATTATATAATCCTTTTCTTCTAACTCTAGTGGATGACTTGCAAAGCTTATAGACTAAGTGAGATAGACTAGGTATCCGTTATTAAGACCGCTACGCTTAATACAGTCCTAGTGCATGGTATAGCTATATTGTATATATCCAGAATCTCCGTCTATTAACAGCGAATCTCTATCTAATACTAAATCCCTTATGGCCTGATAACAAAAGCCATATTTTAATTCTATGTTATAAAAAGCCTCCGATTTTTCTACTAAGCAAAATACTCCTATTAGCACATACCGGGAAAGCTGTAATAGAGGCTTATTTTAATCTTTTTCTAGTGCTTCTTGCCACCTTATATAGACTCTCTGTAGAGGGCCAAGTGCCTACTATAGAGGTGAATCGAAAGGTTGGTCTAATATATTAGGCAGCTGGTTTGTAGTTTCCTCTCTAGGGGTTAGTGGCTGAGATCGAGTTTCTGCTAAAACTGGCTGCTAAGGTTATTAGGGGATTGAAGTAGACTTAATTAATTCTACGGGTTGTTGCTGTAGAGTTAATGGAGATAAGGGGATATTAGGAGACTCTCTAGAAATAGGATTTTCCTCTTTAGAGGTTACTGGCTAAGATTAGATCTCTAGTAATACTAACCGCTAAAGTTGTTTAGGAATTAAAGTAGACTTAATTAATTCTACGGGTTGTTACTATAAAGTTAATAGAGATAAGGGGATACTTTAGAAATAGGATCCCTAGGAGGCGATTGCTGTTCACGTACTATAGTAGATAAGGTAGTAACTTCCTCTTTAAAGGCTAGTGACTGAGATCGGATCTCTAGTAATACTAACCGCTAAGGTTATTTAGGAATTAAAGTAGACTTAATTGATTCTATAGGTTGTTGCTATAAAGTTAACGGAGATAAAGGAGAGATATTAGGAGACCCTCTAGAAATTGGATCTCTAAGAGGCGATTGCTGTTTACCCGCTAAAGTAGACGAGGTGCCAGATTCTGTAGGTTATGACGACTATTCTTGCTGCTGGCTTAAGGGAGTTAGAGTAGAGTTTTTACTGGAGGAAGGCCTACTATAAGGTGGTAGTGGTATGTTTCCTACGGTTGTGGCACTTATATATGTAGGAGTTTGACCAGTGCGCTCCTTGTAAATTGGTAGATCACTTTTTCTTAGGGATAGTATAGAGTTAAAATAAGAAGTGATTAGATTGACGACCTTACGCCTAGGGCACTGAACCTCTTCTTAGTAGTGGATCGTGGCCCTATAGCGGCCGTAAAACAGGCCCCTACTAAGACGTACGCTTTGACGTCCACTAGTTTATTTACTAGCGGATTGTGTAGCGGACGAGTTTAAGGCTTGTGCTTGCTTAATATTAAGTAGTAGGGGACGTAAAGAACGACTTAAAGTAGAATATAAACTATAATGTGAACGAGGTATGCCCTAGACTATCTAGTTTATACAATTAGGCCAGCTAATTAAGTAATTTAAGTAGAAGAACATAAAACGATTTTAGGGCACATAGGATGTAATTACTGTAAAGCACTGTCCTTTTATGCTTCTTTTTGGCATTTGGAACTCTAAAGACCGGAAAGGGGCCATCTAGTCTAAGGCCTATTTTTAGGCTTTATATAAGAGGGACCGAAAAACGGCTTCTATTAGCTATAATTAGTTGCCTATACTCTAAGGGTTAGCTTTACTATCCTATATAAGGACTGTATTCTGGACCCCTTCTATGCTTTTAGGACATCTAGGGTAATTATATAAATGCGGTCACTCCCGCACTTATATTAGCAAGTTCTATAATAATAAAAAAGGCTATATATTTACTCGCTGTTATATAAGTTTTTATATTTTCTGCTAGGCTTAGTCTAGCTTAAAATTAAAGCCTTAGTAGCATCGCCCTAGCTATAACTGTATTTACTAGTGAACCCGCGCTAACTCCTTTTTATCTTTTGCCCTTAGTAAATGGCTTATACCCTTATATAGAGGCAACTGTTTAAATCTAGATTGATAATCTATTAGGCTCTAGTATTATTAGCTTTACTAATTTCGCTATTATATCTAGCTCTTGTGGGCCTAAAAGTACCTCTCTCTTAAACTTAACCTTAATAGTGTATTATGGTCCTTATTAAACAGACAGATCTTCTACTATATACTCCGCAACCTTTTGGTCTAATATTACTGTAATCCTACTAAACACTGCCAACTTATTCTTTAACTTTAATGCAACTGCTAGACCTTTAGTTTAACCGTTTATAATGCCCACGCTAATAGACCCTAGCATTTTTATTAGAGCAGGTGTTCTATCTAAGTAGGGTTTCCTAGATATTTCTACGCTTTTATCTGCTATTTTTATTTAGATAGCTATGGTCCTAATCTAGCACTAGCGTGGTTTCTTGCTTTACTGCTTTATATATAGATATAAGGTAGAGGCGATAATGCAATTAATTAGAATTATTTATTAGCACTTACTTTACGCCAGAAGATTACTATTAAACTTATTAGTTATTAACTTAGTAGAGTACCACTCTGTTTATATTGTAAGCGACGCTATTATAGATATGTTATCTAAGCAGTGATCTTGTTAGATTGGATTTAGCCTTAAATCTACTCTAGTCTAAATTAATTTAGGTTTAATGTCTTTCTATATTAGCTAGATACCTGCCTAGGGAGGTATAACTTTGCATTAGATTTAATATAAGGTGGATTTAGATCTAGTCTAACAAGATTACTACATCTAAGTAATATAGCTTAGGAATAATCCTTAGATTTATAAATAAAGAATTAATAGATATTTAGCGCACTATATAAGGCTAATCCCCTTAACCTATAAGGAGATATCCTTTTTACTCTTCCCTAGTATTACTAGCTGGATCTTCTATTACTATAGGTTCCAGTAACGGCGTGGCGGGTCTTCTAAAATGGATTTGACTAGGCTTGTAAAAGCGCACCACGGTTGCCTTCTCTCTATTAGTAGAAGACTTCTGCATTCCTTTTATAATATAAGGGGAGTAAATCGGCTTATCCTCTAATATAGGCCTATGAGAGCTTTTTTTAGGCCATATTAGCGCATAACCGCATCCGTAGAATATACTAATTTGTTTAATTTCTAGTTAAAGTAGTAATTAATCTTCTAGATTGAAATAGCTTAAATTAGCTTAGCAGTGTTTCTAAAGACATAAAAATTAATTATAATAAGAGCACGCTTAAATAGACTATTAAGAGGCAGAGGCGCCTAATGGTTACTATTCTAGAAATGGACCTAATATAGAGGGTATATTGCTGGGAGCACCATTGTTCTGTGTATTAATGGGCCCAAAACCGGGTCCTTAGCCGGAAGTGGGCCCTAGATAATAATAGCAAAAGGGATATATTTTAGGTCCCTAAGTTTCCCGCCTAAAAACTAGCACTTAGTAATGTTTTCCGCTATATTACCATTAAAGTGTACCCCTACTTGTCCTATAAACGACAATATAGACACTAACTCTAGCTATAAAACTGAGATTTTGACTACACAACCCTCTACCCTAAATGAAACTTTCTCCATTGAAACCTTAATAAAAAGGTGTTAAATGGACAACTAGGTATAAGAACTCTGTCTATTAAAGAGGGCTCTAGAGCCTCTATATATATACTAGATAGGTGACAAATAGGTTATAAAGAGAATAACGACTACGTTGTTATTCGGTAATGGAAACAAGTATTTAGATATTTAATAAGACACTTAATAAGACATATAAGATATACGAGGAGACATACAAGGTAAGAAGCGGGGTATTAAGATATAGGGTTCTAGACTTAAAGCCAGTATTAAGATAATAGTAAGGAAATCCAATCCAGTTTGACAAAAGGGTAGAAGAGTTTTAGAAAAGGGACTAACTAGAGACTCTTAAAAGGCTTATAAGGGAGAATTTCCTCTTACAGCGACGTCTTGTACGCTATTAGGAATACTAGTATTCTATACTTGATCTACTACAGAAGGCCTATAAAGCTGTTTATTTAATGCATAATGCGCTTAAAAAATACACTTATAAGGAAATAGCGGCTAAGCGAGACTGGCTTACGTTCTAGGGAATTAGGATAAAATCTACTAAAGATTTAGGATATAGTCCAGGTGGATGGATTTAGCTATATTGATGTTACTTTAAGGGCTAGCAACTTTTATCTCTTTATTAGTAATTGCTTTAATAGTTTATAGGCATGCTTCTAATGTATTACATTATAAAGGCCTAAAACTTTAAATCTCTTTAATCTAGATTTCTCATATGCTCCTCTAACTACTTTAGAGAGATAAGTAGAGACGCTAGGTAACCCTTTTTCTTTTTCTAACAAAGGCTCTTCTAAGCAGCCGCAATGCAAGTAAAACACAGTATATTGTATAAGAAATTAATATGGTACACATACTTGCAAATTTTAAGAGGTGCTAAATAGTAACCAAGTAATAATAGGGGTAAGAGAAGGCAGGTTATTATTTAAGCTATATACGTTCTAGCAGCTAGTTATATAGGGCCTGGAGCTTAATTATATAAGGATAGCCCATTCTGCTCCTAAAAATAAGCGGTTCTGAAAATAGACTTCTTATAACTAAGAACGTTGCCCACATATTCCTACTAGAGTTAGGCAGTTAAGTACCTTATTAGAATGGAAAAGGGATATAGTAGATACATTCCTCTATCTCTATAGAGTCCTATGGTAATAAATAGTCGCTCGCTATATAAATTCCACTTAGAGTAACTAACAAACTATTAGCTAGCAATAGCGTAAACTATCCCCAAATAACCTAGCTACTTTAACTTTGTGCTATCTTTAAGCTCTTCTACTACGCTATCTGTAGTCCGCTTAAGTTCTGCTGTCCATGCCTTTAACTTTTTAATAGAAGTATTGATCTCCCAACAAAACCTATTGCATTATTAGAAATCGAACTATTAGTAGGTCCTAAACTATTACCTTATCTTCTATTCCTCTAATCTATAAGCATATATTAACTACGTTTAAAAACTTCCCACCTATATAGAGACTCACTCATTCTGCTAGTTCCTGAAATTATTCTAAAAGTTCCTAAAGTCATTCTATAGGTTTATAAAAAGCCCTTTGAGTTTCTCTACTCTATTTTAAAGCCCTAAAACGGCTTGCTTAAGTTCCTTAAGTCCCTCTTCCTCACTTAATGGCTTAAATAAAACATTTTGATCTTTAATAGCAGGCTATATCTACAGCAGCGAATCGTCTGGGATTATGGCCGGAAGACTAGACAGATTATCCTATATAGGCTATCCCTAGGCGGTTGTTAGTAGACTGGCTATACCAGTCGAATTGTATAATACGTTTATAGATAATTGCGAATAGTGCTTATTGGGAAGCCATGGCGGAAAATCGCACGATTTATAGCAAGGGTAGCTTTCTAAATAGGTAAAGTCCTGCTATAATATCTTAGTAACTGCCTAGTTAGCGGCTAACTAAGAGACTTGCTATATACTCTGCGTAGATATAGTAGCATACGAACGCTTATATTGTTGTTGGTTTTAAGCGTTAATCGTTCCCTTAAGTGTTACGCTTTCACCTTCTGCTACTATAAAGTGAAGAATTAATGGAAACAGTCTATATTTGGTGGCTTAAACCTATTCCTATTTTATTATTATAGCTTAGACTAGTCTCTCCCTTTAAAACTAAGGTTTTAGATTTAATGTCTTATTGCTATGCCTTGTCCTAACTCCTAATCTGTATCTCCCCGCTTTATTCCCTATAGGTTAGTTGCAAATAACTATAGATTTGTGCTGTCTTCTAGCATTAAAGACGAGAGTCTATTAGTACTAAAATGTATAATAATCCTATCCTTAAGGATTATTATTCCTTTGTACTATCCGCCTTAAAGCCAGTCTCGCGCCTCTTTTATAGCCAGATTTATAGCTTCCTCACTCCTTGATAACCTCTTATCGGCATCTACTATAAATGGCTAAAGTCTTGTGTGTAATTGTTAATATGCTAGAAACTTTTAGAGACAGCCTCTATCCTTATAAAGCTTTTTGTTAATTAGAGTTTGAAGATAAAGCTCCTATATATTAGATATATTTGTTTGTAATAGCCGTATCCTATCTAAGAGTGCATAGTAGATTTTAAAATTATAGTTAAGGCCTTTCTACTATAATTCTTATAAGAGGGCATACTAAGTGCCTAAAAACTAGAACCCTGTAAGGAACCGAAATATAGTCCCTCTAGATTGGGAAGGGCCCCTAAGGCAGTAAAAAAGAATATAGCTTACATTAAACTTCCTTTATTTAGTAAGAGTGGTTAAGAACTAACGCCAGTTTCTTTAGCTATATTAAAAGGTAATTAGTGACGTTAGTATAGTGTTAGGTAGGGATAAGATAGTGCGATAATTTAAGGCATGGCGCCTTCCTAGGTGTTAGTGGCTTAAAGTAGGGGTATACCCCTAGCGAAGGAGTTTGCCGCCTACCACTTACACGCCCCTTACGCCGTAATATAGGGTATACCCCTTAGCGAACGACTTTTGACCGTCAGCGTCTTGCCTTATTAATAAGATAATGGGTCTGTATGTATAAAACCAAAAGTTTGTTAATCTAGGGCTCCTTATTAGCTAAAATCTTATTAATAATGTTGGACACAACTTGACGGTTAAAGGGATAGGGCTAGGAATTTGCCTACTACTTGCGCGCGCTCCCCCGCGCCGTAGCATAGGGCGTCCTCCTCCGCGCCGCAACATGGGGTATATCTCTTGGCGAACGACTATAGGGCGGAATTTGCCTATCACTTGCGCGTCCTCTTCTTGGCAGCATAGGGCGTCCTCCTCTTAGCAGCATGGGGCGTCCTCCTCCGCGCCACAACATAGGGTATATCTCTTGGCGAAGGACTATAGGGCTAGAAGTTTGCCTATTACTTACGCATCCTCTATCTGCGTCGCAATATATACCATTTCTGGGCTCAGCAATAGTGATTTCAGCTTTGGATAAGACTTTAAAGTGTAGACATAGCGCTTAAACTTCGTTTTAGAGTTTATCCCCTCCCAAGAGGTATAAATAGCAATATTTACACTAAATGGTACCGCCCGCTTAGGCTCTATATAGCTCTAACTTTCCTTCTTTCTATAGATATAAGGCATTCCATCTATTAAGCTAGAAGACATTGATCTAAGCTAGAGTCCACCAATCTAAGCTAGAGTCCACCAATCCAAACCAGAGCCCGCCAATATATGCTGTCCTTTAGTTAAAACATAGCCCCTTAACAGCCCGGACGTTGTATTAAACGTAGTGATGTAGTCTAGGTAAGACCTAAGAGTCTTAGGTACCAGTTCCATCTAATCTATTAGGTGACCCGTATTAATATAAAAAGAGAACTATTAAGTTCTCGCATTAATACTCGACCTTAATCTCTTCCTATTAACCAGTAACTTCTTGCTATTAATAACAGGCTTTACAATGCTTTATAGATTATAGGTATCTCTTATATAAACCTATATAAATTCTAAGCCGCACTTGCTGCCTACGAGCAGAACCGTCTTTAGTGCGCTAATATATACAAATCCCTACATGCGTAGTATAAAAAAGCGATTATGGAACTTAGTGATATAGCAAATAAGTGTCTGTCCCTATATTAGGAGCTGGAAAGTACTTAAGAAACCATTTACACCTATAAGTCCAGGATTTGGGAATATGAGCGATGTCTAGGTAGTAAGGGTATTCCAGGCAACAACAAGGACTATAATATAAGTGAGGCAGACTGGGATACGGTAATAAAGGGGGTACTTAAAGGTAGGATTAAGGAGCTCCTAAATAAGAAGGCTAAGATTATACAAAAATATATAAATGAAAAGTCCAAGATAATACAAGATTATAAGAATGAGAAGTCTAAGATAATATAAGATTATCTAAACGAAAAGTCTAAGATAATACAAGATTATTAGAACGAAAAGTCTAAGATAATACAAGATTATTAGAATGCATTAATTAATATAGCTAATTGTATTAATGCTGCCAAGAGCAAAATTAGTAAATTTGAGCGGATGTAATTGGAATTGGTAGGCTTAAAGTTATCTCCGGAACCGATCCGGTCCCTAAGTGTTGGGAAAAGACCACATAGAGAGAGCTTAGAGCAGAAGGTGATGCCCCTTAGGAGGGGCAAAAAGCGTGGGCGGGCAATGAGGCATAATATAGGGATGTAAAAGTATAATGGAGTTAAAGAGTAGTACTAGCATTCTCTTGTTTCCAGAGCGTATAGTAGGCATATGGTTATACTTGTTGACGATAGTTCTGGAAGAGTCCTCTATATACGTCTATACGCGTTTCCTGCTTATATAAGCAGACTTCCTTTGTTCCGCTTTTGGTTAATCTATATAGCAATTACTTTGGTTTCCGTACCGATATAGGCCTATATTAAGGTCTATATTCGTTATAGTTAGATTCTATATTTACATTTATTTATTCTAATATTATTTAGTTTATTACTTGTTTATATATTAGTTGGTTTCAATTTTATCTTTAGGCAGCGTCTCTCCCTAATGCCAACATTTAACTGAGTGAAAACTTTAGACAATTAAATACTGTAATACCCCATGTCTAGCATAAGCTAGGAGAGGAGCCACTGAATTAATCAGCGAGAAGTTACTAATATTATTCTCCTGTATTACTGGAACTTTTGTATCTCCCTTATAGAAAGGATATGGCTTGCGCTAGGTATAAGCTTTTCTAAGCTCCGCGGACCTTAGCATTGTGGTGGGAGTTGTAAACTAGGACCCTACAATTTGTAAATCTAATAGGGACCAAAAGTAGGCCCCTAAGCATTTATAGCAAACGATTCTCGCCCCTAGCGTGATGCTATAAAGATGCGAATCTGTAGCCGTAAGCATAAACCTGTGGATAACTCTTGATATAATAATTATGCTTAGATATAAGTGAATAAAAATCTATCTTCTTCTCCCTACTTCCAATGGACCTCCAATGCCCACCGCTGCTGATATAGAAATTAGCTGCAACGATAAGTCATCTATAGTAATTAAAGAGACTAAAGACAAATTGTAAATATCTAAGGAAATGCCGACTCCTAATTTTCAATAGATGCTTAAGCGGGTGGCATAGAAGAAGGGCCAGCTTATACTAGAGCTTTGGGGTTTACGGTAAAAGTACTATAGAAGTATATATGTTGTGGCAGAAGTAAGGCTTATTATTAAATCCCTTTAGTAGGTACTTAATAATTGCCAAAAGTTACAGAAGGAAATTGAGGATAAAATTGTGTATAAGTTAAATTAAGCTAAAATAATCGCTAAAATTGTATTGCCAATATATTGTTAACTGACGATCTTTAGTACTGGCTCCCTTATTATGTATATATAAAGGTTCCAGAGCCTATTTTTAGAGTTAGAATCTTTAATTTATCCCTATTTATAGACCCTCCTGATTAACAAAATGTTAGTTCCTTTAGATGTGCTCTAATAACTTCCTATAGTTAAAATACTACAATCTCCGACCCACTTTCTCCAGCTAAGTGATCACGATTACTATATCCGTGTAATGCTTAGGGTATGACTAGCGAGCTACATTTACCAAATTGCAAAAGGACTTTGGAGACTCTTAGGTATCTAAGAAAATCTACCCCTCTAAATCTATTATATTAAGCGAACCTATACACTTCCTCTAATGTCCTTTAATCTCTTAAGATTAAACACACTTTTTAGCCGCCCGTTATGTCCTCTAGGTAAGTATGGACGAAAGTCCAGTTCCTTTAAATAAATGTCCTTATCTAACATACGTCGAACAATCTCGCGAATCTTGTCGCTCGTCTTATTATTTATGCATACTATTTTTATATTCAGTAGTGATCAAAAGGCGGACTAGTTGTTATAACTTATAAGAAACTACTATACAACCCTTTTAACCTTCAATTTCAGATCTAATTAGACTTTTAGCGTTTATAACGGTATACGCCGTACTAATACGCTCTCTAGGGTGAATAATATCTCCTCGCTTCGTTTCGCTGGAAAGATAGTTGCCTAAGACGAAAAGCTAAATATCTAGAATCTAACACCTAATTAATACGAATACCTTATATTATATCTAGAAGTGGACGAACCCTATTAATGTCTCTACTAAGCAGCTTTACTATTATGTCAGCGACCCAAGCCGCGTGCACTTAGAGGTCATTAGCAAGTCATTCCCATGGAAGTATAAGAGAGCTTACGTTCAGAGTCTAATTCCCAAAATAGAGCGATCCTTTGGGTTTTTACTTTGTAATTATAGCATCCTTCTAGAAGCTGTGTGATATATAGAAGCTGACCTGCTATTCTAATCCCTATAGCAAATAGTAAGACCGTCCCGTATAATTCGAGGTTAAGTTCATTCCTATATAGTCCCTCAATTACGGCTCTTATTTCAGAATTATAGACGAGATCATTGTTAGCGTGTAAAAATAGGCTCCTAGTAAATCCACTCCTTTTCTAGATGATTAAAACTATAATATTATTGCCCTTAGCATCGCGATACCACTAAGATACGTAAAAGGGATATAACTGCGTAAACGAGGTATAGCTCACTCCTAGAATATAGAGGTATATGTACTAGCCAGCTCGAGGCTTCCAAGGCCTCGATAGTTAGATATATATATAGACTGCATCTAAAACGGGTATCTCCCTTCTATAAGGTGTCTTGAAAGCTATTTATTATATTCTTGCTCAATTTAGCAGCTTTCCATACTTAATGTTATGGTATAGCACTTGACCAAATCGTAGGACAGCTATAAATATCTAAAGGCATATTGCTGCGAATAAATATACCGCTGGCGGCGTTGATAACTCTTTAGATGGACTATAAAGATATATCGCAGCTATAACTATAACGCTAAGTATTAGGTGGAGCTTTAAGAAGATTTTGTAGGCGTATCGACGTATACTAGCGACTGAAGAGAGCAGCATAATAGCTATAGTAATAGCAGCCTAAAGAGCTCTATTAGCTTGTATTTGCTTCCTAGGACTAAATTTAGCTTACTATTAGCGCCGCCACATCTAAATATATACGTAGGTTAGGCTTCTGTAAAGATACAGCTACCGCCGTATAAATAAAGCCTTTAACCATAGCCACTCTTCCTAACTATTGGTGTATCTGGGCGTAGGTACTAAGCCTAATTCTATAGTGGCTAGCAATAAGATTTATCTGGGCCCCTAATAATAGTGGTGTAAGATTAATCGTAGACATTAGTCTAGAGCGTCTTATTAGCCCAGAAATATCTTTAACTTAGACGGTAATACAAAGAACGTTTGCTACTAAGAATGCCAGAATCAAAACTATGTTAAATAGCGTTGTCTTTCTAGAACCTTTTAAATATTGATAGGTCTGTGGATAAAATACATACTTATAAAAATATGATATTGCGTGGGTATAGGCGAATTTAATAGTTTTTAATAGCGGAGAAGCGGTAATGAATAAAGCTACAAGGCCTAAGCCCACTAAATACTATTGTGTAATATCTATAGTAAGTGAGAACGGTGGTTTGCAAAGCCTATAAGCGCGACGTACGCTCACCATCTATACTTTATATTTGACCGACTTCAGCTTAGAATATACTAACATTAGTTACACTTTAAAAAGGCAGGATAACGGAAATGGGTCCTCTGCCAAGAGCAGTGATATTGTTGGATTGGCGGCAATTTGGCGTGCTGGATAGAGCCAACTTGTTCTAGCGGTGGATTGGGTACTTTTATTAGTGGTGTTAAGTGGATTTAGGAGCTTTGGCGCTCCTAAAGCGCCAATACTATACCTAAAATAGAGGTCCTTAAGTAGTAACAGGTACGTGTATAGGGGGAAGCAGTTAGGGCAGCAAGGGGTATAAGCTTACGTAGTGATAAGATAATTACTACCTATATACGTGCTATGTATGGGTCTATCCTATTCTCCTATAATATACTTTAATTGGACACAAGTTTGATAACTAGTTTAAAATTATATATATTTTCTTTCTTCTAATACCTGAAATATGCTAAGACTTGCTATAAATAGTATATATCAAAACTGGAACGCTGCGGCGCTTAGTAGATGGAGTGGATTTTGCCTTAGATCCACGCTACAATCTAATAAGATTACTGGCTAAGAGCCTTAAGCTTTTTTTAGAAATAGAATTTTCGCTAATATACGGCCGGCGATCTAAGACTGGAGGATTAGGAACATTTGCATGCTTTATAGTATATACTATAGCGAAGTAGAAGTTAGTTAAACTTTATAATAAGCAACTAAAGAGACGGTTAGATGGCCTAAAAAGTAAATACTACTAGTATAAAAAGCTGGAAAATATCGATTTGGCATTAATTATCCAGAACTATAAAAAAAAAGAGATCTATATATACACATTAATAGATTAAAAGTTATAGTGGCCGTCTAAGGAGCAAGTTATAAGTAGGTAGCTAAGTTATAGGTATCTTCACTTCTAATATCTAGTGAGCAGCTAGCGTATCCTAAGTCCACAAACGAGCTACCTACAGATATAGAGAGAATTGGGTTAAGAAAGTATTTAAGGCCTATAAGTACGGCTAGGAAGAAGAGATTAAAAAAGGTTAGGGAAGCGATTATATCTAGGGAATTAACATCCAAAGAAGGGTAGATATTGGAAACAAATCTACCCAAAAGATTACTTGTAAAAGACGCACTAATCTTTCCAGAACTGCTATTGTTTGATTTAACTATACTAAAGAGGAGAAACGTGTAAGTGGGTTTCCTTTAGCGTCTTCTATATTAGGACCGTGGTTGTTAGGGGTTAAATAGAGGAGGTAATAGTAAGGGTATAGCCTTAGACTTAATAGATTAGAGAGAAGCAAGGAAGTGCATTATTAGAGTTATAAGACGAGTTAGAAATTAGTATATAATAAGACGTAAAAGTATCTATTACGACTTAGGTTTGTAAGTAAGAGAATACAGTTGCACTAAGTAGGCAGCACCTCTTGTGTTCCGCTATAGGGAACTTCATAGTATATGTAATAAAACGACCACTACCTAACTCTACCATTACTATTATTAATAATAACAACAATGTCATTTTCGAGTCGTAAGCTAATATAGCACCATCCGCTTAAGTATTTAAACCCTTATACACCGCGCTAAAAGCCCCGCATTGGACGGTTTATAAGCGCTCTACCTGCCTTAGTTTTAAAACGTTAAAACCAAACTAAACCCTTATTATACGGCGCAATCAGCGTGTTAAGCACCTTGATATCCTATATAATAACCCCCTGGGGTACTAAGGTATCAGAGGTTATAAAGGGCATAGATATAGTTAATATAAAGATAGATAGATTTAAAGGGAAAGATAAAATAACTTAAGGGCTAGTCGATTTGGCTCTAAAGGCTATAGATAGAGTCAATACTAAAACTTAAAGGGGATGTTAAAGGTGCTATGAAATCACTTAAGGAACGCCTCTAGAGCTAGGTTAACAAGGTCAGAAGTGCATTAATATAATATAGCAATTCAAAAATACCTAGATGATCCTATCTGACCTATTATAGCGCCTATTTAAAATTGGAAACAGCTAGAGAGTGTTTTAGGTTTTAGCAACGTGGGGCCTATAGTGTAGTGACCTTTAACGTCCGGGCGATTTCATACAGCAGAATATAAGGTGGAGACGGATAATAGGTCTAAGTAGAGAGGGATTAGGAGAAGAGAACAATTTATAATAATATAGTGGAATCGCTTATTTCGCAAGACGAAGGTGGTGAGATATTTAGGCAGGATAGGATAACATAGGTAGGGCTATAAGCAACGTTTATTTCTAAGAGGACTTAGGGAGAGGTTTTAGAACAATATACCGCTATATTAGGACGAAGGATATCTTTTATAGTGTAGTGCTTGGATGGAGGGCTGCTTTAGATTTAACGGACCACTAGCATATCTGCGATTTTTCCCAAAAGCGGTCCCATTAAAGGGCTGAAATTGGACCCTAAATATAACGCAGTATAAATAAGTTGTGCTTAGATGGCAGTAGATCTACTCTATATATGCTATAATTTATAAGAACCTAAATATTAATTTATTCTATCCTTTATCTTATAGCATTTCGCTATGTCGCTAATATATATATTTCGCTTCCTCTTAATAGCTTTTCTATGCTACCAAGGTCTTACCCATACTTGGAATAAACAGCTTACGGTTATTAAAAACGGGATCTTTATAGGGGCTAATAGTTACCCTTATGGATATATCTCTTGAACTGATTCCAGTTTTAATAATAATATAATAACTTATCTATTACCGCTATTAGCCTCAGGAAGGATAAGGGTGGATGGCTTAGATCTTCTATGTGCTCTAACACAGAGGATCGCTAACTAAACAGTGAATTTTCTACGACTTTAGGTCTTGCTAGGGGCTTATATAGCTATAAAGTATCTTAAGAATGGACACGTTACTCTACTGTAAAACTAGCCGGGCAAACCAATAGCGGCTAGAATAGTCTATGTTTTTGAAATAACCTAGCTAAGCAACAGTGAAGTATTAATGGACGTACTATAGTGGATGGTGGACGGCGCTGGCGGTGACTAGAGAGGGAAACTCTTAACTATTTAGAACTTTAATAATAACAGATGCTATTAAATTAATAATAGCAACCTCTCTATAGTATATTAGAAGAAGTTTCCTAACCTAACTCCTAGTTAGCCCGGATCTGCTAACAAACAGTAGTGTAAGACCGATCTTGTTATCCCTATAGATCTATAACCCGATTCTACATACACAGTATATTAGGTGTGGTAATGGCCAACAGAATCCGGCGCTCTGGGACTGCCTAATAGGAAAAATAAGTATTATATAACCTGCTCTAACCTTGACATTGTTGCTAGTCCTATCTAAGGGGAGCCGTTAAACCCGCTTCTATAGTAGGACCTTTAAACTGCTACTATTTCCAACTTCTAATTCCGTACCGTATACTACTAATCCTCTTTTAACTAGTAGCATCGCCTCTTTCCTATCTTAGCCAGTAGGTTCTAGATAATTTTGAGGGCTAGAGTAAGTAATTATAGATATAGCAAACAGTATAACTAATAGATAGTATCGACCGCAAAAAGTAGGTTAGGAAAGGAGGACTTATATATAGATTGATCTATAAAGAAAAGAGACTATATATATATAAGGTAGATGTAGGTATAGGGGGGGAAGAGTTAGTAACTAAGTTGGTAACTAAGTCGGTAATTAAGTTAAGGGGTAGGTAATTAAGTTAGGTGGAAAGACAACCTAACTTAGGTTAATAGATAGCAATTATCCCTTTACACGGTAATTTAAGTCTATTTGTTATTAATAAGAACTGGCCAATTAAATCAACTAAATTAAATTGTTTATGCTTGGAAATTCTAGTGTTCCCACACAGACTAACTTAGAGATGGATATTACCGTTTAAATGGATAGTTTCTGTAATTCTATATCGTTTCCCTTGGCATATTGCTACCTCCTCGCGTATATCTTATTTCCGTTTATAATTGTTAAATATACTACTTTGCTTTAGGATCTAGTAACCTAAGAAGCTAGTAGCTGTTAGAAATTTTCTCATTAACTTATATCCAAAAATAGTAGCGAGAATCAGCCTTATAGCTAGGGTAAACTATTTTTATTGTATAAGGGACCAATTCTAGTCCCATCTGGCCTTATATAGAAGTTTTAGGAGTCTTCCCATTTATAAAGAAGCTGTCGGCCTATTCTATATCTTGCTCTCTAGATTAATCGCTATCTAAGATGCAGCTTCTTTTATTGTTTGTCGCTTTAATGGCTCCAATTGTTCTAGGGTCCTAGGATTAGTACAATTACTCTACTAATAGACTTCTGAATATTATTATAGATGCTAGTCAAGGAGCTAGTGGCCTAGTAGTGGAATTTTTCTTTCTGCTATTTTCTGACTGCGTTAACGTCTAACCCAAATTTCTATTACTAGGAGGTACTAAAGGACATACCCCTCCTGCCCTACCTAATAACTTTTTAAGCTAATAAGCTCTTAAAGCCGCTCCTTATAGGCCTAAATATCCCTAATTCTGCCAGTGACCTTATAATCACTGGAGTATCCGATTAGAATGGGTTTACTGGAACTAATACTACTCTTTATATAGCAAAGTCCTTTCCCCTTAACGGAGTTAGCTGCTAAGTGATTGTATTTAGAGGAGAGTTAATAGATCTTTCTAGTATAATACCCGTAGATCTAGGTGTAGATAATAGGGTTATACCTATTGAGTTTATAACCTGCATATATCTCCTCTATATTAAGCCAGTTATCCCCTAAGCATCTTATTATTAAGAACGTCAGTAGATATCTTAAACTCCTCTACCTAGCGAACCGCTTTTTTTAAGAGACTGGTACTCTTATTCCAATTACTATTAGAGCTAATAGAATGCCTAAAGATAGTTTAAATAGTCTTTCTCTGTTAAAATTAATTATATTAATTGCTTAATTCTCTAATCTGTTAAGAAATGCGGGGATAACACTGTTAATCTATAGCATTGCCTAAATGTCAAGGAGTTTAAAGAACTAATGGAATATTATTATAGTTACCCTAACAAAACACCTGTACTAAGTTTATATAAAGACTATTATTAAAGGCACTTCTAGGCTAAAGATATAGAGGTAATATGTAAGCTACTTATCTATCTAATAAACACTAAATGTGGAGAGTAGGTTTGGTAGAAATAGTAACTAGGGGAGATAATTCTTCTCTTATAGGAGAGAGTCGCCCCGTGCTATACTCCTATAGGAAATCTCTAGGCATTTTAACTCTATTATCTAAGGATCTCTCTTTAGGGAGCTTAACTATGTAAACTAATGCGTAAGTAACTTCTAAGCTCGCACTGGTGTAGTAATGGTAATAAATCTGTATAATGGACTTAGGGCAATAAAACCCTGTTACTTTTATTATACTTTTAAATTTTCTATAATTGGGTTTTGAGCAAATATGCTTTTTTATATTTTAGCTAGGTGCTGTAGTATAACCTTTCTAGTATCTCCGTGATTAACATCTATTATAAAGAGAGTATTGCGGAATAGTTGAATTTCCAATCTTGGAACATTCTGGGTCGCTAAGTTTATTACTAGGTGTGTTTGGCATTAGTTATTTTTAAATAAATAAGGTAGACCTAGTTAAAGGTTATTTGGACCCTTTATATTAGCTAGGTAACTTACTTAATCTTATAATTAGGTTAGGTAGAACTGTGCTTATAATCCATTCTAAATATAGAGCTCTATATATAAAGTAAAGAAATTGTAGGTTCTTGCACCGTTTTTATTAGCTGTTAGAATACGTATTGACCGGTAAAGGAACTACAGGGACTAGTTTTAGGTACCCTTAAGAGAGCCCTATCTTAGTCCCCTACTACTAAAAATAGAGGTCCCGAAATTGCTACTTCTAACTTTATAGAAGCCCGTTTTTAGGCCTTATTAGAATAATATTTATTACGTATAGATCCTAAGGGCTGTATATCTAGCTGCGTCTTTCCACTACGACTCTATTAATACTTAAAACAGCTGGTCTGCTCTCTTAATTATAAAGCGTTATTACTATACCCATTAGCTAAGTCTCTGCACCTAAGGCAATGAAATTGCTCTTTTAGAATTAGATAGGCTCTAGACTCTTACTAATTATATTCTTAATCCTAATATATAACCTAGTCTATTTGTACTAATTGGTAATATAGTGAAATTAGTCGCCCTCTAAGAGCTATTTGGGGTAAAGAGGGCGCGAAAGTTTACGAATAAGTAAAGCGTAGGTGAGATATATCTCCACCTTGACCTATCTAGCATTTTTCACGGTAGACCGGTACTTCTTGCGGATGGCGATCTTCCTAAATAGAGTCTTAGGGGAAAGATAGTTACAGCTAATAAGTGCCATAAAATAATATGGCGAACTATTTAGAGAACCCAAGCTAGGTTATCTAGCCTTTCTTTAAATAAAATCGTAGATAGCATCTATACCTACTTGCTTTTTCCTTTTATAGATATCTTCTGCTTCTTTTATGCTAATCTTGGTTCTTTTAGACAGATTGCCCGCCACATTGCTATATAGTTAGAGAAAGGCCACTTATTGACCCTTCTAAAGAGTACGTACCTAAGAGTAGTAATTGTAACTAAGAAGATACCTCTGGGAGTAGAAAGCGAGGCTAAAGAGGCCTTTCTATGGTTGTTAAGAGAGGAAATAATAAAGGATCTGTCCGAGCTAATATTAGCAATTAATATAGTCGCTCTTTTCCTAAACAGCACGATATCTGTCAATGCTTATTATAGACGCCTAAAAGAGCGTTTGATGGATAATTCAGATCAAGTATAAAAGAGTAAAGAAGATGCACAAACTTTATTCTCTATAACTTATTTCGCCGCCTTTCTTAAGTACGCCTGTGGGCACTTTTTAGAAACTGTTAATAAACCCTTTAATTTTATTAGAGCGTTGAGGATCTATAACCCTGTTACTTCTAACCTAGTAGAATATCTATTAAATTTCCTAAAACATATTAAGTTAACTAATAAGCTAACGGAGTTTGTAGTTCTAATAACTGCTTCTAGTCTCTTTTTAGACAGTTACCCGCCTAAAGTATATAGTAAGTATTACCCCGCTAGAAAATTAAGTTATACTAACTTTAATATAGCGTTCGAACCCAAGACTATATTTAATATAATTTATAAAGACGTCTTCCGCTAGGTAAGTAAGGCTTGAGTTATAGCCTTTAAGTAGTCCAACCATATTATTCTACAAAGTGGCTTTATTAATATAGTCGAAAACCAATTCGTCCGCTGCTCTTAACAATTTACTTGCAATAATGTAACTACTATAGAAATTTATAAGAGTAACCTTACACGATTCTGAGACAGATGGCGCTATATATAGAGCAGCAATATATATCTGTTTTGTTTACGCAGGAGACCGCAGTATTGCTTACCCTACGGGCACTGTATTTGCGAGAATTGCATTATAGTATTTAGGGATCGCTGTAAGGACGACCCCTAGATCTTTAAAGTGCGCTACTACTTTCTCTGCAGAGAAGAGATGCTAAACAATATAATTATAAAAGTATACCCTCTAACCGCAGGAGTAGGAGTCTTGTGTATTAATGGAGGAGGTATATAGGGTATTGTACTATTAATGCTAATAAAATAAATACAAGATTGTGTCGGTCTACCAATTCTCTTTTAGCGGTTTATTAAAGTTGCTTTTAGGGTCAGTATAGGTAAGAGCTTGATACACTTTAAAGAAAAGGAATTAATACTTATAACTTAAGGAGCGGTGATCGCCATAGATTATTATATTAAGGGACGGCCCCTTAAAGAGTCCATCTAGATGTTCCCAGATATCGCAGAACGTGTCTTTAAACAGTAGAAGGCTTTTAATATCCTATTTATTTCCTATGCATTTGAGTTAATAGTGTTATATTTTACTAACGGTTTATACTTAGCCTAAAATATTAAGTCCGTCCTAAAAGAAGTCTTTAGTATAGATAAAAGCATTCTAGACTACTCCTATGCAATGTCTATAGGAACAAAGATCGGCTTGCTAGTTGCTATAGTTAGTAGTTATCCGTTATATCGTATATTTACTAACTATAACGGGGTGGGCATACGGGACGAAGATTAAGGTAAGCTCCCTATATATAACTTAGTATAAGAGTTGTCTAACAAACCTAAAGACAACGCCGTTGTAAGGCCGAAGGATGGCTGTGGAAGAGTGCCGCTTTGGGAAATATAAGATTGGACAAACCCTACCCTTAGATAAGACTAATATAAAATTTAGTATATGATCCGCATCTGCAGCGCCTAGGTATGCTTTAGCTCACCTCTTTTATACCTAAAACTGACTATACCTTATAGTTTCTTTCCGCCAAAATATATTAATGAGGTTGGCATATTTCAAGATATAGGACTCCTTAAGAATAACCCCCTACTCTAGGCGCTTTTAGAGGTATTAGTAATATTTCCGCTTATTAAAGAACCTGACTTTGTTATATCTCTAGGTACTAGTAAGCTGGGGCCAAAAAATTACAAGATATCCACGGATAACTGCTATAGTATTTGGAAAAATGAAATGTTCCTTAGAACACATAATCTAATCTTGGAGAAAATACGCGATAAAACGGTGAGATGGGCCTATAAAACTATTAGACTGGCGGTCCAAATTCTTAATAGAATTTACCGCCTTAGTACTAACTTTAATGCCACTGAACTAAGACTTGACGATATAAGAAGTATACCTAAACTTAAATTGAAAGTTGAAATGGACTACTCCCTATCGGCCCGGATCGATACTATAGCACGCTATATAATTATATTTCTATTCTATTTTGAATTGGACTCTCTCCTAGAGAGATATAATAGGAAGTATATAGTTACCAGATATATTCTATACTTAATAACACGTAGTAATCTAGCCTTTGAAGCCCTATTAAGTAAATTAGTAAATAACTCTGCTGGGTTTTTAATAAATAATTAGCCGATTCCTGGAACATTTAATAATACCTCCTTTATAGGTAAAGACGGGAACTTTTGGAAACAAGTCGACTTAGATACTTTTGGGAAATTTACAATATCTCTAAAGGAAGGTGACACTAAGCCTTATAATATTAGTAGGTTGCCTTTCTTAATAGAGAACCTAATAGCCGCTTAAGGTCTAGATACTCCCTTTGGTAGGGCAGACTATGGTAAGCAGAAGAGGTTATCCGTATACAATACTCTCCTAAGGAAGCGGTAATATATTTAAATAATAATAACTGCTTCTAGTAGACTTATGCAAAGATTTAATTTAGAGAATATGCTATATAGGAGGTAGGTATAGAGGGGCGGGCCAAAGCAAAAGTGGTTAGAAAGATTGCATTATCTTTACCTACCCCTAGCTAGAATATCCTGCGTACTCTCCTTATAAATAATAACAATACCTAATAATCTAATTGCAGGACTTATGTTTATTTATATACTATCCTTTTCTATACCACTTATTATATTTTTTGATTTTAAGTTCTATAGATATTATTTCTTCTCTAATATCATATTATTGGTTAGGGGTTTTTTTTTAAGGCGGCTCTATAATAGGCGCTTGAGCTTAGTGCGGACTATATAAGAATTCTAAGACATTCCTAGTAAAACTTCTAGAGGGGGCTGAATGCTAAGTCCTAAGTTAAATGACAAATTCCTATTGATCCAGAAATTCTAGCCTTATAGAAGTTGGCTATTTTTGTATATGCTTTTAGCAGCAATATACTATTATAACGGCCCTAATAAGGCCTAAGAACTATAAGTGTTTCTAAGTAAAATTTACATCTAGTTAGCTAAAGACTTTAAATTTCTATATAGACACGTACTCTAATTTTATAGCTTCGGTTTAGGCGGAGTATGATTTAACAGCCTTTATATCTTTATCTTGATCTAGATGTGTGGTACTCTTTTAAGGTGTTTAAGGTAACGTCCCCTACTGCAAAGTAAGAAACATACCGAGCCGGGACATATAAGGGGTACTTTAACTTTTAAATATATAGAGATTATACAAGGTTGCCACCCTGGTTGGTACTTCTAATTAGACCTGTTAGGGATTCTGGGCCAAGCCGATACTGTAACTAAATGTATGTAAGCAAGCCGAGGTTAACCTGTAGCTTACGCCTATAGTTTATGGTATATATAGCTGGTATTTCTTGTGACCTTAAGGCTAAGCCCTATGCGGTTTAGAATGGTAAGGATACCTAGCCTAATACCATTAAGCTTAAAGAATGCTATAGGCTGTTTAGTATGCTACCAAGTTTTAAGGCAGCGTTAATAGAGCCTTAGTAAAGCCTCCTATCCTTTGGCTGTATAGACACGAAGCCAAAGCCTAGAGCTACCTCTGCCGCCGCCTTTGAGCATCTCCAATAACGCGTTCGATCTGCGACTTCTTAAGGCGCGACTTGTGGTAGACCGCATTAGCTGCAACGAACTGCTTATAGCATTTAATAGACTATATTGTCTTCTAGCCACGTCCATCCTGTCTTTAAGCTCGCTGCCGTCCACCCTGTTCTATAATCGCGCCTCCCTATCGCGGACTAATGTGCCTCGCTACCTTCCTTAAGCTACTTCGCCGCCATAACTATATTCCCTGACACGGTTTTAGTGATAATATCCCTCTCTTAACCCTTTTATAGAAGAATTATACTCTCTAGCAACGAACAGCTGCTTGTATAAGCTGTACGAGTTATATTGACTTGGGACCACCCCTACTCCTCTACTACGCAACTGAAAGATGACCGCTATTAGATTCCTAACTGGGTTTAATATAATAAACTACCTTAGCTCTGGATTTATAAGTATAGTATACCTAGACTCCTCCTCCAACACTATTGTTAAATATCCTCACTAAGTAGAAGAAGAGCCCGCTATTAAAGTTAAGAGACAGATCTATAAGCGGTTCCAGTAACACGGCGGGCACAAAGGTCTGCTAAAGTTTTATAATACCTTTAAATCCGGCATCTGGCTAGAATATACGGGCAAGAATGGACTCCGCCAATACATCTAAACCTATAAGATTTATACCAAGTAACGCCTTTAATAGGCTTAACAAGTCACTAGTGCGCTTGCCTTTATTTATTTAATAAATATTATTTATGCGGATCTAATATGCGGCAATATTTCCTTGGATAATAGCCTACACGCGAAGCTCCTTAACTTTAGTGGCTCCTTATTAGATGGCTCTGAGCCATCTGTTGTAATAACTATGAGCTATAAATGTCCTAGAGCTGACCTAAAATTAACTTAAGTAGACCTGTTTGCCCTTGGTTCTACCCTATACGAAATCTAGATAGGCAAACCTCTATACTTTAAGCTTGGGCTTAAAGAGATAGAAATTACCAATTTGTTTAAATAATCTAAGTTTCCTGAGATAAAAAGTCTAGGACTAATAGGCGACATTATTATAGGGTACTGGCAAGGCAGGTTTATAAGTGCAGATAATGTTCTTAAAGGTATACCACTTGTTAATCTCCCTTAACTGTTATGTACTAACGCCGTTTAGCTATTAACTTCTATGGTAGAACCTATCCCTTCGCTCCTCCCCTCCTTAAGACGACTATTATAGTTTTAGTTCTTAGCTTGCTTGTGTTTCTTGCCTATAGATTAGCAAGGCGATAATAAATTAGGAGGACGGGGCTATATAATAAGCGTAGAGTGGGCAATTCCTAGGCTTTTTAGAACTGCTAAAGGTAATCATTTGTCTATTTACCCCTTTAGCTGGTATGGGATTGTTATAAGGGCCGGTTACCGCACTGCCATTCTGGCAGTAATCGTATGATTATCTAGGGAAGGTGTGGTTCTGCTTATATTTAGAGTATAAGTAGGGGTTGTCAACGTAGGTACACATTTTGCTTAAGTTAAGGTGCGTCTCTATACTTAGGGACGGATATTAGGTAAGCTAAGTTAGCCATCTTATACCTAGGAGTATTGGCTATAACAGCACGCCCCTAGCTAGCTCTTAACGCTAATAATACAGAGCGCCTATATTGCTGGGATATGGCATGCATTGAGTATCTGTAGGTCGCTAGATTTTAGAGGTGCGATTACTATATATATTAGTAGCTGCCTAGAAAACCCCGCTGGTCAACGTATATTAATAGCGCGTTTTCAAACGAGGGTAGAGGGTATAGTTAGATTTTATTAATTGCATAATAAGCTAGTGCGTTGGATTAGGCCGCTCTAAGTGCACTTTATGGTCCTATTAACCCTTCTCCTATAAGTGCACTTGGCTTATTACCTGCGTGCTACTAATAAGGCTATTACTAACTTCCTATAGCTATTAGGGCTGTGGTGTTGCGGAACCTTTCCCCCCTATAGATGCTCGGAACATATAAAATCCGCTTTAGTAACTATAACTAATAAAAACTGGTGACTGCTAGATATGCCTCTAAAGTAGCACCTACTTATTATTCCTATATAATCTGTATAACTCCTAGCATAAGATACCTGCACTTTAACAATACTATCCTAATATATCTATGCTACTAGGGCTCTCTAGGGCTTCGACTTTAGCTCTGGCTCTAGCTCTGGCTCTGGCTCTAGATCTAGCATTAATATTAGCACTTTGGTTATCTATATTACTATAGGTATCCTTACGGAAGGTCTTAGTAGGTATAAAGAGATTGATTAAGATATTACGTGCCTCTAGAGGCTGCATAGAGGGTGAGGATATTTTAAGTTATAGAGCCCTAATACGCGTCTAATTTCCTTTAGGAATGGATAAGAACGCCAGCCTTAGAGAATAGCGGTTATTGCTATAATTTATTAATTTTAATGTGAATGAGGATGTTGATTGGGTGGCGATTATAATAGGACATTTGTATATATCTATACTATCTACGGTAATTATTCTTGGAGTGTGTGAGTTTGTATAAGGTTGCTCTAAATTCTTTTTTTAGGGGCTATAACGTCTCTCTTAATCTAGAATTATTAGTCCCGCCGATTGTAGTTTAGTGTATAGGGGTGTCTTGCCGGCTGGCTTGGCGTTCCATTAGCTATATTCTGCCATTTTACTTCCAACTTGGCGGCTATATAAACAAGCTATAAGTCCCTACAATTCTACTAACTATAGCTAGCTGCTGAGGACCTATAGGCGCCCAAAGAAGACTATGGTCTTCAGCATAATAAGATAAAGGTGCGTTCCCTTTACTAGTCTATAGTAGCAGTCCGATCTAATTCTTTATAGAAAAACGGCCTTAAGGCATTAAGAAAGAAGAACTATAATGAGTCCGAAGAGGCGCACGCCTTAAAGGCATCTCGCAGCTTTAAAAGAGTGAGAATAGAAAGCCTAGATAGAGACACTCGTCCTTTTTAATAGAGGAGGTATGTCTATATTTGTTTAGTAGACCACCACTACTTAGGGCTGACTTGACCACCAAGTTATAGAATTACCCGCCTCCCCTACTATTATAGGGCCAAAAACGACCCCGAGAAGCGGAAACCCTAGAAAATCACATCTTAGTCAAGCGGCCTTAAAAACGTCCTCGATCTTTGCCCGTAGGCCCTTCTCTTAGGTAGACGTTTGGTTAAGAGGCAGCTAGCGCTATTAGCGCATCCAAGAGGAGTTATATTAGATATTGGGTAGAGGAAGATATTTGGCCGAAGGAGTTCTTCTAGCAAGACGATTAAAATAACGATATATTATACTTATTTGCGAGGAAGACGCCTTCTCTTCGCCGTAAATAGTTGGACTCTAGCTTTACCGCTCCTATAACTCTAAGCGACTAAAGGCTAAGAGAGGAGAAGAGTGCTGTATATAACAATCCAGGCTATGAAACTGTGCTTTAGACCCTAGGCGGGTTTTATATAGACGATTATAAGCTAGGTATCTCGGATAGAAGTGAAAGCCTCTATTACAGATTACTTAAGAAGAAGTATACACCTCTAGAAAACACGATATTCTATAATAGGGCATTTAACGAAGCTTGCTGGAAACTGCGAGGCAAGAATAAAGTAAGGATTATTTAAGATATTGCTTAACTGCTCGTTCCCTCTATAGAAATCCTTGCTATGCTTGGCGACAAACGCTTTAATATTTTGGCTGAAAGTGTTAACGAGGGCTGGAATAATTCCATTCCTGTGATAAAACCTTGGCCATAGCCAGATTACGCTGCTGGCTTTGGGAGATCTGCCTTCTTAGATAACCATTTTAGCAAACTTTAACCTATATTAGGCAATCCTTTGTGCGTATTATATTTTATGGCTACTTACTCTATACACTTTCCATTTCTAACGAGCGAAGTAAAATGTGGCACTATAGGACTTAAGATTGCAGATTGATAGAACGTATATAGCATAAAACTTGCAATAAGAGGCATTGTTAAACTTTTTAAATTAGCGAAGAGGGAGAATAAACTCTATAGGGAAATTTTAACTTTTTCGATTTCTTATAATTACCGAACAGTGTGGCTATACGGCTACTACCCTATTATTAATGGATTTAAGTTTATAACTTACCGTTATCTAATTCATACCTTTGATATCTTGCCGCTCGGTGGTAAGGAGAGATGGATGACATATAATTTTACGGTAGAGGCTTATATTGAGTCGCTTACTCTCCTAAAGAAGATCTGTTTTGTTATTGACGAGTTACCGTCTAACTTTAATCTTAAACACTCTTAACAATCTAAGCTATAACTATTGGATTACTTTGGACTTTCGCAGTAATTTAGAAATTAGATCTTAATACCAGGAGAATAAAATAGTAAGTTAAACCACGCTAACTTATAACTAATCACTCCGGAGATATTAACCTAAACGTCCTCTAAAAAGCAGAAGAAGGGACCTGATACTATAGCTAAAAAATCAGCGGGATAAAGATATGGATAGACGGAAGGATAGAAGGATGGATTTGTTATTTATATTGGCCCTTTCTTTAGAGGTTAGAATTGTGGTTACTATAGAAGAAGTGCTCTGTTAATTTACGGAGACTAACTTATTAGGGCCTATTTTTAGGCCTCCCTCTAGTGGAGCCGATTTAAATATGATTAAGTCACTATAAAGAAGGGAGCGCTGTAGACTAAAGCAGAGGCTAAGTAAGCATGGCAGAAGGCTTGGGAGGAGCTTAAGTAATGGCGAATATAAATAGGCCCTCCTTTAGCCGCCTACTTAATTGAAACCCCCTTTGATAAGCCTTTGGGCTCTAGATGGGTAGGAGGATCAATACCAAGCAGCGGATATTAGGTGGCGTATAGTAAATCAAACTATAAGGAAGTGAGTAAGGAAGAAGGACCCTACTATTGCCTTTAGGGGGGCTATAGGTAACGGCACAGCCTCTACTGGCAGCTTAATCGATATAGACGTTAAAGGAAGGTCCTTAGAGCCGCCTATAGACCGCCCTCTAGAGCCTCTAAAACACCAAACGTCTATATAAACGATTAACAAGAAAGCGGGAAGAAGGTAGTAATAAGAGGTTACTGCTTAACCAGAGGACCTTATCCCTTAATATGCTTGCGTCCTAAGATTAGGTTATATGTGTTTGACTTATCTGCGCCTATATTACGAAAATTAAAGTGCGTGTCTACCTAAATGCACTCTGGTTCTTAACCCACCTCTATTAAAGCTGTACGACTCTTAGAAGCCTGCGATTAATAATATCTATAAGTTTACTAAAGGTTAGGGCTATATAGTGTCAATTTTCTGGTTAAAAACCAATAAGTAGGTGCACTAACTGCGAAAACTCCCCTTAGGCGCGGGCGGGGGTGTGGGTGCGGGCGTGGCAGCTTAGAGGTGGTAGTACCTAAATTAGTTCGCGTGACGCCTTATAAAGCACTACGCAGTCCAATTAATCGCTTCTTTGGCGCGTTCTAAATCTAATTTAAATTCTACTACTTGTACCATAACTAAAATTAAGACTTGATCGTGGTGTTACAGTTATAAAAGTTATATAGTACGTACTTTGATTTTTGCAATGTAGGCGTAAACAAGTTAAACGCATATAATGTTCTAACTTAGTAAGGAAGTATCTAAACAAAATAAGGTAGGGGGTGTATACGTATTAATTAGAGGGTGTACGTGTATTATTTAGGGGGTGTACGAATAGTAGCGACCTATTTTTTAAAAAAAAAAAATCTTATATTATAATCTAACCATCTACAGCTTGTACGAGCTTTAGTGTCCCCCCCTATACGCGCGCAACACTATATGCCTAATTTCGCTATATCTGCAGCTAAATTAGTATATAGAGCTAGCAGGAAGGGGTGTAGTATATTTATAGCTGCTAGTATAAATAAAGACTAAGGACGGGAACGGTCTGTGGAGGGAGGCGTAGGAAAGACATAACAGCACTAATATAAGTAGGCTCGCCAAACCAAATAGGATTGAATGGCTTTAGAAAGATAACGGAGAGAGCGAGAGAGATAAAGAGAGAGAGCAAGGGAGACGGAGAGAGAGAGCGAGGGAGACGGAGAGATAGGCGGATAGAAGGCGGGGGGAGAGGATCTACATCTGCCTAATTAATAAAGAGGAGCGCTAAGCCTAATAAGCGCCTATGTATCCACTTTAGGGCAAGCCTTAGTCTATCCTAGAGCTCCATATTGGCTCTAGTCTAAAAAGATCACTAATAGCTTTCGCCCTAATGCTAGGGTTATTCTTAGTCGGCGGAGCTTGCAACGCTTATACATAGTAGGAAACGATTTGGGCGTCGCTAAGTAGGTCCTCCTATATTAACTCTATGCTAAGAGTTGTAATAGTTGCTAGCTACTCTACCAGTTAAATTTAGTTACAACCAATTGCTAAGACTTTAATATTGATTTAATTAATTTAATTAACTAAGCTTTCTACTTACTAAACTTTCAATTTAACCGATTTAAAGCCTTAGTTAAGTTGAGTTAATTGACTTATAACCCTAGTAAGATTAAGCGCTAAGCTTGCTATTTAAACTTAAAACCGCAAGATCGCTAGCTGTCTATAATTATAGTATACTAAAGATCGTTTCTTCCTGCTAGCTTAGGTTTGGTAAAAATAAGGATATAGATTTAGGTAAAAGAGGCTAGTGTGACTAGAGATATAATTTAGGCTAATAAGCTATCTATTATTAGGACGGTCCTGTTCTAGTATCTAATAATAACTGCTTTCTTAAAGGAAGCTTTCTAGATGAGAAATTTCCATAAGGAGCTATTTTCAGAATAATAGGACGTTATCTCCGCTTTATACTATTATAATATAGGTTCCCGTTATTGGGCCCTTATAGAGATATATATTGTTCCTGGCTTAGGTATGCCCTAGTAGTAGTAATCGCTAGAAATAACTATAAATATATCTTCTAACAACTTAGACACTTCTAATAAACGTCCTTTTTTAAATCAAGAACGTTATAAAATACTTTAGGGGGCTATTTTCTTAAGTTATAAATAGCTTAAAGCGGTGGAAAGAGAGCTTAAGTTAAATCCTGTTCTTATTTAGACTTAACTCTATGCGTTTTATGCGGAGAAAAGTTAGATAGAGATAAACAGTACTAAGCCAACCTATATGGCTCTTCTTTTATGCAATATATCCGGAGACGTGGTATACCTAAGAGATCTTTTCTTTAGCTCTCTAAGACCGTATAGATATATTAGGGGTGCCTTAGAGATTATATTTAATAGTAGGATTATTTTAAATGTTGCTAACGTCTTATTCTCTCCTAAGATATTACCTACAGATACAAAGAAGCTACTTTTTAACAGAGGTAAACTTCGTTTAAATTATTTATTCTAAAAGAGCACTGACTTTGGATTCAAAGTGCTTAAACTACCCTTTATTTCACTAACTAGATCGAGAATTCTATGGCAGGATAAATGGTTTTTAGTAGCACAATTAGAAGGCTCCTAGACATTTAAACAGTGGTTTAAGGACTTGGAAGAGGAATACTTATTAGACCGCGATATAGAGGTTAGATACTATAATAATTAGCGGTATTTATTTAACTTATTCTTCTATTAAGCTATAGGCTCCGGTCTTTAAGCTTGTGTTATTCTTAATTTAGTAATAGGCCTATCCCTTAATACGTTAGGGCACCTAGAGGAGGGGGCCTATACGCGAACGCTAAAATTAGAACAACGTATATATCTAGGCGACAGCGCCATTTAAAGACTTATTTTAGCTATAGTATCTATAAAATACCGTTTTACAAGAAGTATGACTGCTAGAGACTTTATATTAAGCGACTTAACTCTAAAGATAAGCTTATATATTAGTTCGTTATAAAATTAAAAGCTATATACCTATATTAAATTCTATTGATCTGATTGGTAGGCTCTTATTAATAATATAAGTGCCCAAGTTAACGTATTAGGGGATAACTAAATTTAAAAGTATAAGATTGCTTAGACTTCTTGTTAAGCTTAAACCCCCCAAACTTGGTTACCCCCTAAACTTAGTTACCCTACCAAATCGGCTATACCACTTTGGAAGCTATTTACACTCAACCAATTTAAATTAATTATTTACCCCTATATACTATTTAGTATATTGGCTTTGGGCTTTCCATCTAGCGCATTTTAAAGCTTTGATTTTAAGTGGCAAATTGTAATAATACTAGAGCGTGTTACCTACTACTTTGCCGTTTCCAGGGCAATTTGCCGCAACTTGCCGCAACTTGCTGTTTTTGGGCAATCTGCCAAATTCTACCATATTCTGCTAAATTACTATTGGCTCGCTTACTACTAGCGCCTTAATAACCCCTTTGTATCTCGCCAGTCTCTACCAGTTTGCTTCTTCTTCTTAGCTTAGTATTCTTATATAGTAGCAATCTATAAGCTTTGGTTTAGAAGTATTTATATAAGCCCGTTACACAAATTGCCTAGGAAATGGCAAAGTAGTAGGTGACGCGCTCCAGCACCGTCACACTTTGGGTGATGCTAAATAGAAAAGGAAAAGATATTAAACAAATAATTAGAAATAAGAACTCTAGCTTATTAAATATAGCTCTAAAAGCTCTCTATATAGATAAGGTAAGTCTAGGCAACTAAGTTAAATATTATAGGCAATTAAGGTAAAATAGGTAATAGAAACAGGTGGTAAGATATAGGGTACTAGGCGTCAGAAATAGTAGTAAGACGGTAGTAAGGAGGTCTAATTTAGTTTAATAGAGTATAAATCTTTTGTTTTAGCTAGTAACTTGCAAGTTTTCTATATCCTTATACCCTGCATTAATCTTTGTCTCCTAGCTATACGCTTATAGTGCGGTGCTGTGGTTTATGAGCACTAAAACTATATAGATACTCCACTGGACCTTCTATTAACTTAGTATTAATATTAAACCCAAAGTGTTTTAGAATAGGTTGGCTTGCTAGTATAGCTAATACCTATATCTTCTTTCCCTCTTCGTCCTGCTTTTCTACTGCTATTTTAACAAGTATTCTGCCTAGACTAGACTTCTGATGTTACGGCACTAATATAGACCCTAGTTAGGGGCTCCTCGCTTAAAGCCTTGGCCTATATATATAGACGTATCCTTTCCTTGATCTTCTTTTAGTCCTTGTCTTAGAATTCTTATTTACTAGCTACTAATAGATTCTGTTCTTTTAACTAAGCCTTTATATCTAATAAGACTTGTATATAGCAAGAGTAGAGATTTTTATCTAGCAATCTTAGGAGTACCTAACGCAAAATTAGCTATGCCCCTAAGCCTATAACCTAAGAACTATACTAATCCCCCTTAGCGCGAGTTTGTTCCTTATAAAACTTAATATTATCCGGGTTTTTATCTTGACGCAGATTATTAATACCCTCTAAAAGGCTGTTAAGAATACCTTTGTTTTATTAGCTTGCAAACTTATACTAGATAGATAGTGGTACTATACTAATATCCCCCTTTGGTAGTGGCTGGGGTTCTAGGCCACTTATAACAAGGACGCTAGAAATTACAGTTTTGTTAATTAACACTATCAAATCTTGCCTGGCCTATAGTGACTTAACTACCTTGGCTTTGTTTTTATTATATAGGCTTTCTATACCATAAACCCTTGAGGTAGAACTGAGAAACGCATTAATAAGATTAACTGTGTAAGAGTTGTATATATCTATTGGGAATTCTTTAGAATATAGTCTCCAAATCTTAAAAGATAGGGAGGTTTTAAAAGCTGAAATAATAATATATGTTGCTTAAAATATATCTATATGCGTAAGCGGTCGAATTTGACAAGTAGCCATCGCAGGAGAGAGTAATGAAAAGCAAATTGGCAGCAGAAGGAGGAACACCCTTGAAAGATATATAGAGAAGTTATAATATTAATTAAATAAGAGCTATTGGGACCGTTATAGATATAATAGCTATAGCCACTGCTTTAACTAACGGAATTAGGTTCTTTAGTATTACCATTCCACCCTTCCTTTAGATAGTATCTAGTAAAGGATTCCATATGGTAGGTATGGCTAAGAATTATCACCACACATATTATAATAATTCATCGTTATGCATTTTATGTCTGCTTAGTGTTACTTAATACTTAATAGGAACGTATGCATATAAGTCTAACACTGCCGACCATCTATAGTTGAATTTTTGGAGGGGAAGGAGGGAGTAGTAGGTAGGGAGAGGTATAGAGACACTAGCGGAATATATTCTTTAATAGAGCACCGCGTAGCTGATAAAGGCGACAACGCTACTAGCATAACTTTCTTTTACTACACAAGCGCCGTAATTTTAAGGATTTTACGCGTATAGACGTGAATTTATATTATAGTGTAAGTGGACTTATTTAAGGACGCAGAGGATTTAAATTTAATTATATACTGAAATATTAACACTCTCTAAGCTGGATACAGATAACTACTACTAAGGCTCTATACCGGGTCGACGCGGCCTCTAAAAAATAGCTCTCCCCTTCCCTTCCTTCTTTATATAGCCCTGCAAGTTATTGAGAATATTTTGCATTAAAGTTTGTAATTTAATTAGAATAAATGCTATATAGGAGGTATTAAACGTACCTAGAATATAATTGCGTCAGGGCAATCATCCATAAATTTAAAGGAATATAGGTAAATAGATAATATCCCATGTTTTATACTCTTTAGTTCTTCTCTAAAGAAGACTAAGAAACTCTTTTTTAAACCTATTAAAGAACCTAATTGAGTTAAAGGCGAGTATACCTATATGCCACTTATCTAGGTAAATGCAGAGAATTTTATACCACATAAGATCTTCTGGTTGTATAGGCCGCTGGTATTATAGGCCTAAAACCCCCACTTTTGGATATGCCTTTTACTGGTCCATAAGGCCAGCGATTTAATTAGACGATCGACCAGTATTAGGCTCTAAAGGTATGTTTTACTGGCCTTGCAGACCTTTAAGTTAACAAGTGCTGGGGCGCAGAGGAGTTTTAAGCTTAGTGGTTGATCTAGGATTACTTTCTAAGTCTATATTAACAGATAGTAGAGTACTCGCTCTTGGACAAAGATTGGTAATTGATGCACTATACCTAGAATCTCGATCCTAACCACAAGTACTAGCGACCTGTATAAGAGGTAGCTAAATAAAACGCTTTAAGAAACCAATGGCCGGCAAGAGCTAGCAAATAATGGTTTTAATAAGCGAGCTAATAGTTGACTGAGCAGAAACTATATTAAAGGGTAGAGTGGCCGTAAATAGCTAGTAGAAATAGGGCAGACTAGGGAATGGTTTAAAAAGAGCGGTAAAAACAGTGAAGTTAGGTGGTGATAAATGAAAGCTGTAGAAGGAGCATTAAGGCAACTAAATAAAGGCAATTATATATCCTAGTATAATAGGGCGGAACTAACTCTATATATCAAGGCGTTTTAGCCTTTAATTCTTGCGGAATATATTGTTATAGCTTACGCCTCTAGCGTACTATTAAAAAGCAAATTGATGGGGGCTTCTAGACTTTATAGTAGTATATAAGCTACGTCCAATTGGTTAGCAAGCTGGCTATATGTCCTTGCTTTAATTAGCTGTTTAGTTTTCTATTATAGATCTTTAGAGGAGTACAAGTTATAGTGGTGGGATTTAGAGGAAAGGTAGCGTCTTGGGGGTAATAGGCGGGATGACTTTTAGGCTTAAATATACGTACAGACCGTATTAAAGGGGGGTCAAGCCACTAGGAAAACGTTTCTGCATCTTGTAGTACTCCTAGTAGCCATTATTTCAGTTAGTGACGTGATTTTGCTTTTGTATAGATTAAAACGTCTAGCTAATAAAGCTGGAAAGATATAAAACATGTGTGCCTTTCGCATATATATTAAGAATATATATAATATCACCCCTACTACTGTATACATTTTCGGAAATCTAGTAACCTAACGCTTGTGGTAAACCCCACCTTCTAGTGCCTGCCTATTTATAGCATCCCCTCTCCTATATTTGAATCACTCCATCTATTAGCTAATTTGTATAGAAATTGCTAGAAAAGGGTTCTTACTAAATACTCCAACTAGTTTACTAGGGTACCGCACTAAGGATAGTCTTTTCTGGGGATTACCTAAACTTCGTTGCTATTTCTAAGATAAGCTAGGTATCGCCTTCTAGGAACCTAAACAAAATGTTAGTTAATATTACTTTAAGAAAAACCTAGTTTAATGGTTAGCAAGTTTTATTTACCGGTATATTTGTAGTGGGAGGGTTGGGGTTTTCTATAGAGATTTTTAGGTAGATGCAAATAATTTAAAAGAGGAGTTTAATAGAGAACTAATAAAATAGTAGAGAAAAAAGGCAGAAGACCTAACAATATTTATACTTACCTTTACTATAAATTTAATACGATGAAAATGGAGGCTGCTAGTGCTAAGAAGATAGAAATAATATATAGAAGGAGGGCAAGAAGAGATACCCTATATATAGGGTTAATGGTAAATTGAGCATAATATACAGCCCAATATGTAAGAAAATTGCAGTATAAAAATGAGGGGATTATGAGCGCCAATGGAATGGAAAGAGTGTGTATTGTAGGAGACTAGTGCAACAAGGCAACTGGGGCAAAAAGCGGTGGAGATTATAAGGTAGGGCCAAATGACCTAAATTAAATAAGTAGATTGGGGCGAACTTGCATTCCTAGCCTTGTATAAGATGTAATAAGTTCTATATACTATTAAATCTCCCTGTCTTACCTTTGAAGGTTTATTGAGATCTTACTATATACTCTAAAACCGTTAACTTCCCCAAAGGGAGCATTTCTAAAGGTGTTGGAATGGTAAAAATGGAGCTAGGACCTAATATTAAGCCAGCCGCTTAATCCCTACTCTTAGAGGAAAGTAGTTTTAAAGCATATACCTAATATACTTGGATTTAAATTCTTTAATAAGATGGGAAAGAATCTAATTAGTCCTTAATAGGGATTTAAGGCTTTTAGGGTGGTAGAGTTATAATTAAGGCTTATATTGTTTTATCTTAGGGATCTCCTATCTGCCATATTTTAAGTATAAGTAATTTAAATTTAGGGTGACGTTTAGGTGCTAGTTATAGGGTACCGATGCTTATATAAGGGGGTGCTTTGTACTAGTACAAATTTAGGGCACTAAAAAACGGGCCTATTTTTTAGTGCCCTAAATTTGTGCTAGTATATTATTTCTCCTAAAGCAGAGGTTCTGCCTACTACTTACTATTAGATATCCTTACACCTATAAAATAACTGATATCGCTATAAAACTTAGGGCTACTCTGGTAGAAGAAGAACTAGCAAGGCTTATAGAGCTAAGCGTAAGTTGATTGATTCCGTAGATATTACCTCTCTACTTAGCTCTTTTATAGTTAATCTAAAGCATTAATAAGGTCCTTGGGTTGGTTTACTAGGTTAAGTTAAAATCAAAATCTTTCGCTAAAGAAATAACTTTTAAGGTTGACGTTAAAGGAGCTAGTATTTCGCGTTTAAATCTTTTATAGATACGCGAGTCTAAGCCTAGCTATAAAGTTATGACCTTTCTTGCCGAAGTTTAGGCCGGAATAGTTGCTTTCTAAAATCCTTAAATTTAGGAAACCTGTATAGACGAGCAAAAGCATTTTCTTAAACTCCCGCTTAATTATATAACTTTTATTTGCTTGGTCCTTGAAAAAAACGAGATATATTATAAGATCCTTTATAGATTTGCTTAAGTAGTTCTATTAAAGCTCTCCTAAAATAGTTATATGGTAGGATTAATAGCTTAAGACTTCTATAGAATTGGCTTAACTACTAAGATCTCGCTTAAGAAGCTCACTTAACAGATAGAAGCCTTTTTTATTGGTGGCAGTAAGTACTGCTTAATTGGAGATGCTCTAGGAGGGCCTAGTGCCTTATTCTTCCTTCCTTTAAAGATAGGGAACATGGTATAAGATCCAGTAATAAATGGTAATTATTTATATAGTAACCATATACTTTTAGATGGGAAAAAGATTTCTTAAAGAAGGGTTTTAACTATAATAAATTAATTCAAGCTCTTAAAGTCGCGGGAATTTACAATATATTAAAAGACTATTATACACTTGCCTAAGGCTTAATCGAAGAAGGTATTAATATGGCTGAGATTCCTATAATTAGTGTAGATACTGACTTAGCCAGATTCTACTATTACTATTACGCAGAGAGCGATTAGCTGGATTTTAAATGCTCCAAAAAGAGGATTGGAAACTGTTGAGTAACGGGACAGCAAGCGACCTAGATACTAAAAAAGTCCACCTAAGAGCCGTGGATATAAAGCCAGTTTAACTCTATAAGGTAAGACGGTTTGTTCTAATGTATTACAATAGTAGCTAAGTCTAAAGAGATAAGGGGAACTTGCTTCTAGTAGAGTAGAGTGCTGGCACTATAAGCTAAGACTAATACCTATAAGTTCCTAATATAGCAAATCTTATTAGCGCGTTCTAATAGGCCGCCCTAGTACCGCGCATATAGGAGGCATATAGATACACCACTAGAAATAATAGGGGTAAGGAAGGATAGAACTAAGTACCTAAGAAAATTCTAACTTCTTATTAGGGAATCCCGAAAACAGTTTATATAATCTATCGCTAGGCCACGGAGATAATGGAGCTTAATTATTTAATATATCACACTTGGTGGATAAGGGAAGAGATATACCACATTAGGATTTATTGCATTTAAGTAATATGGATAACTTTGATTTACTTAGTCTCCTACTATTTAATAATTTTAATTTACTTAGTCTTCTACTACCTAATAATTTTAATTTGCTTAGCCCCCTACTGGTGGATAACTTTAATTTACCTAACTTCTCCTAAGCGGAGTACTCCAAAATATTTTACTAGGGAGGTAACTTTAATACAATTGGTCTTAACACACTTAATTAGCAATTCGGCATAAGCCAGTAACTTATTTTATTATTCTTTTAGACTACTCTAACCTATGGGCCATTATATAACCATGAATTCAATATCGCCGCTGATAAACGCCTAGCGATTAGGTGTATAGTATACTGCTATTTTAGGAGGAAAAGGTACGCTTATCTTCCCATCTAAAACTTGTGGAAGGGGGGATCCCTGCGAAACCCTAGCAGAGATAAGTAACCGCTTATTCTCGCTAGTTAACTATCCTCCTTAAATAGGATCTCTTAGCCTTACTATAGCGCCAAATGTTGGTGCCTAGTGTATTATTAGTACTAAATACTAGGTGTTTTTGCTAAAGAATACTTATATCCGTAATCTAACTCCCTACTTTATTGTGTAAGCCGCTAATCTCTTGTTCTAAACCGGTGCTAATATATTAGTTAAAGTATCTTAACTTAGAAGCCAGTTTGTATTCTCTATTACTTAAAAGCTATTTTTCTAGACTTTTTATTATGTCTTCTGCCTCTTTACTAATTACTACGCTGTCTAGGTGTTTCCTTATTAGGGATTAAGCGGTCCGATATAAATTGTATAGGATTATAATAGATGCTTTAGATCTATACTAGGGTGAATATACCTAGACAGCGGTTTCTTAGTAATAGCCTTAGTGGATAGGTAATAAAACCTTATAAATATGCCTCTTTTATAGAGCTGGGACTAGACCTAAGATATAGACAAAAAAGTTGTTGCCGCTAATAAAGGCGTTTCGGGCAGTTGTTTAAAGGGGTGTTTTAGGCAGTATTTTTAGTGGGGTGCAGCATACCACGTAACTTATTTTCCCAACCTTAAGAATGAGCCTTATAATGCAAGATATTACTTTAGTAAAACCGTCAAGCTACTATTTAGCCTATATTTTCATGCAGGTATACTCGTAGCGCTTTTTCCCTAATAAAACCCTTGCCGCTAACACGTTAATCGCGACACTTACTTCTGTTATACCCTAATTTAAATTAATACTCTCGTCAATCCTTTAAAGCACACGCCTGTGGTGGAGGTGGTTCCAAGACAGGCTATTGGTGCGGCTGTTGTGAGTTTAATAGCGGCTTGTACAGCTTTAAAACTTATAGGATACAATCTCCCATGGCAATAGTAAATGGCCTTAAATAAGGACCATAGAGAGCGCTAATTTAAAGTCACACCAGCTCGCTAGCTGGTATATACCTTTTAACAGCGCTTCTAAAGGCAAGGGATCTAGAGGGTAGTGTCTCTGTGTATTTCTAAGTTAAACCTCCACCGTTTGCCATACCTATGCCTATTTTATGCTGATAATAGTATTAAGTACCCTTGTAATATCTATAGCGCCATAAAAGGCACCTTCTTAGCTGTTTTAGCCTATAAATGCTTTTAATACTATAAATATATCGTTTTATAGTCTTCTATCCACCCCATTTTATTATAATATCTTATCACCTAACTTTAGTACCGCAGTATGTATGATTACTAAAAAGCGTTTACTGGCGTCCTTACTGCGGCGCTAGTTAACGTGAATCTAATACTGGAAATACCTACAGTATCCGCCAGCTATAGAACCAAAAGTGGATAATTAATCTATATCCGTTATAAACCCGCTGGATAATATAATGGGGCTATATTGAGGCCCGCCTATAGCAATGAACCGTTTCCTATTATAAACTAGATGGCTATATCCGGCGTACCAGGTATTACTACCGACTTAGGCTTAGGACTTATGTCTTAGGCGATAGAGACTTTAAGCCTCCTTTGATATAGCTACGCCTCCATACCTAGGTAATATGGAAACTTAAAAATGCCTACGTTCCTTAAACCCTTTAATCCTTTATTGAGAATTCTCTTAATGCTGGACAGACAGTTAATATAATTCGAGAATTTTGCAGAATCTTGGCATAGAAGTAACTTTCACTTTAATTTTATATTGTATAGCAATCGACACTCTTAAGCTACTACTGAACAGCCCCTGTCTCTTGTATATCATCCTGAGGAAAGCTAGACGTATATATAACACAAGATAATATTTCCATTTCCTCTTATTTACTCTTCTAAGATAATATCTAATAGATAGGATAAGTTTTCCTAAGTTTCCCATAGGCTTTAATACGTTTAAGAATGGCATATAAATAAATCTAACCAATCTCCCTTTAAATGTCCTTAAGGCTTTTATTCTAGGATACGGTCTTATTTCCAAATTTATTCTAGATGCCTTTGGCTTTGATATTGGCATAGTAGTCTTAATCAGTCTTATTCTGTTCGCTGTGGTAACATTAGCAACCTATATATGGAATAAAGCTTTCTCTTTCTTCTCTTAGTTCTTTATATCGTCAGTTTTTGTCAACAATGGAGATAATATGTTTAACAGTGTACTTTAATGGATCGTAGAGTAGCGCATATCGAAAATCTCTTGCTTAGTGAAAGCTATTACGTGACTAGGAACCATTTATGGCGACTAGGGGGACGATAGCGATAATAAGGAGGCGCTTGATGAGAAGGGAATCTTCAATTTTAGAAAGTGGGCAGCTAAGCTGCCACCCCGCTATGAGCCCTACTTTGGCAAATATAGGTTCTGGTATAATGGCCGCCTATTTATCTTTGATTGTTCGCGCCAAGAGAGATCTGCTAGTCTATAGTCCCTAAATAGAGGCGACAAAGAGCTTATTAAACTGAGATATATTAGACGGTTAATAGAGCCTATTAAGAACCTAATCAACTATATAAAATCATAGTTACTTAAAAAGGAAAAGGCTATGACGGTTATTTAACGGCCAGCAGGGAAGGATTATAGACGTAGCGCTAGGTTATAGGACCACGTCTTGTTTAGACCTTCCCGTCTAATAGACACTATGTTACTTGACCCTAAGTAAAAGACTAAAGTCGTGGAGGATATTAATAAATATCTCTATCTATCCAGCCCTCGCTGGTATACCACCCGCGGTATTCTATACTGTCGCGGTTATCTCTTCTACGGACCCCCTGGGACTGGCAAAACGTCGCTCTCCTTTGCCCTTGCTGGAATCTTTGGGCTAGATATATTCTATATTTCTTTACTTAAACCTACTCTTACGGAATCTGACCTTAACTAGCTGTTTAACAACCTCCCTCGCCGCTATATTGTTCTCCTAGAGGATATCGATACTGTAGGTCTGCTAAGAGATAAGAAGAGTAATAAGAAGGAAGAGGATAAGGTAGATTCTAAAGAAGGCAAGATAGTCTAAGAGTTAAATATTACCAATTTAGCCAGAGCGATCAAGTCCGCAAACCGTCAAGATAAGTAGAATGATAATATAAAATAGGGTGTTTTGCTTTCTGGTCTACTTAACACTATTAATAGCGTCGCTACTTATAAAGGTAGAGTCCTTATTATAACAACAAATTATCTAGAGAAGTTAGATAAAGCCCTTACCTATCCTAGCAGAGTTAATATACAGATTAAGTTTACGCTCGCGACGCGTAACTAGATTTGAGATATCTTTATCCATATATACTTAAACGAGAATAATAAGGTCCCGAAGCGGCGCAGCAGGTCTAGTCTAATAAATAGCGTACTTAAGCCTACTTTAAATGGTAGCCTTAATAGGTCGGCGGAGATGGTAAATGGGATTAATAGGATTAATAAAATTAACGGAGTTAGCGGATTTAAGGAAGGGAAGTACTTAGCTCACAACTATCTCTCTAAAGAGATGCTAAGGGCACTAGCTAATGCTTTCGCTGATTATATTCCTAAAGGCAAATTTTTGCTAGCTGAGATTTAGGGCTTCCTGCTAACGCGTAAGAATAAGCCTTAGCGAGCTTTGAGAAAGTAGATAAATAGAAGGATATAGTGCTAGAGGCGAAGGAGAAGAAGGCAAAGGTTGTTAGTATGCACTAGGTGGAGAGCATTAAAATTAATGGCCAAAATATTAGTAATATTACACTAAAAAGTCTGCGAGAAAATATAATAGTTGTACCCTAAAACCTTAAAGTGCCAAACAGGTCAATTAGGGAAATTGTATTATACGGGCTCTATACTAATAATATTAAAATTGCGGAAAGCTGCAAAGCCGCTTCTATATATAAACGGATTATACATTGCAATACTAGATACAGTATAGTAGTTAGGGAAGGAGGTATTAAACTCTTGGGTAGTGAGCGTTAACGCATTGCCATTGTAAGGGCCTTTCTTAAAAATTTAAAGATTTTGCTTCTTGACGAAGCTATATCTACTATAGATAATATAACAGAGAAATCGATTCGTGAATAGCTTAAAAGTTGGGGGAAAGGTTAAACAATTTTAACTATTGCTTATTGTCTTAGTACAGTCAAGGGTGCCAACGAAATTATTTTCTTAGAAAAAGGAGAGGTAAAAGAAAGGGGAAGTTATACTAAGTTGCTTAACCGACGTGGATTATACTATGAAATGTGGACAGTAATAGATAATATAGACGGAATGGAGGGGGTTGGAAGCTAGTATATACGCCTTGCAGATAGCATGGTATACGTCAGTAGCCATAAAATAATATACGGCCCGCAGAATGAGAGTTTATATAATATGCCAAGACTTCTGCCTTTTAGGCTGCCCCGCATATCCACCTATAAATTCCTGACTTTTTGCCTTCTTGTTCTTAATCCTAGCAAAGAATATCTAGTATGGAAAATTATACGCAACTGTTAGGGTAACTTAAAAAGCTTAATCTTGGTACTGGATCTAACTAGGAAGAAAACACGCTTATTAAATCTGCCTAAAAAGATTACCCTAAGAGTTATAAACCACGTATTGTGAGTTTTGCTATTAGATAATTCTATAGGCCCTATAATAATAATTTCAGTCGCCGCAGCAACGCTGGATTTGCGTATGTATCCCTCTATAATAATATTAAATGGTCTAATAGAAGGTACAGCACTGTTGTGACGGAGCTGGACTTAGGGAAAGGTGCCCTAATAGTGAGCATTTAATGTGCGAGTGTAAACCTATGTAGGCCTTGACCACTGTCGCTGTTTTAGTAGTACTGATATGGGCTATACAGATTTCCCGTAATGGGAGTTGTAGGGGCCAGCTACTCCTAGTCTCCTATATCTAGCTATCTGGTCTGGTATTGTGTAAGTCTAGCCTTTTCAATTGTTAAGCTTATCATAATCGCTGCTAGTATTACTGTGGCGATGGTCCGCTAAAATGTGGAACAACGTATGTGTGTAAATATAAAGCCTACAAGGAATATCCGGTGGAAACGGAAAAAGAGCTAAATAGAGTTAGATATAATAACTTGGTGCCTTATAGATATACCGGATAAAGAGTTAGATATATTGGATATAAAAACTTAGTACTATATAAGCATACCTACTTATATTTATGTAGCACTGCTAATAGTAAGAGAGTGTTAATGTCGAGCTAGATACGGACCTGTTAAAGGACCTATTAAAGTTTGCAAATATACGCACCTTTATTATTCTAGGTTATAATTAGTGACGTTATCCCGCTTAAGATTCCGCTTCCTTGGCATAAAGGATAATTCGCCTCCCGCATTCCCTTTCTTATAATTACCCTCCTTAATAAGCGGATTGTCTATATGTCATAGTTATTAGGTTATGGTAACAATATTTTTAATATCCCTTATTATATAGGTCTATGGGATCCATTCGCCTAACGTAATATATAGGGTTTTGCACTTATCTTAGGTACCTCAGCCGCTTCTTTAAGGAATAGTGTTGCCATAGCCCTACTCTACCAACTTATGCGAACTCCTAAGCCAATTAGCGGCGCGTACTAACTCCTACGAAACTCCTAAGCTAATAGAACGTCGCGCTACCCCCTAGCCCCTCTAAATTCCTTTATAAACTGGGTCCTTTTTCTAATGTATATTAGTTTTAAATAACTCTGGCGGCGTAAATATACTAACTACGGTCTTAGTGCGCAATGTATTTAATTAACTATAATAATTGCGACCAGCTAACTACTATATTAGGAGCAAGATACGGCCTTAAAGTTTAAAGACGCGTTTTTAAAACTGGTCCCTCTCCGCTAGCCACATCGAAATAGTAGCCGTACTCTACCACTACAACTCTATCTATTAAACTTTATAAGGTACCTCTTATACCCTATTACAAACAGCTTACCTAATTATACTATACCTATACTAGTAGGTATGGATTTACTTCGCAGCAGGGGGTAAGCTTTAGGTAGAGCTTTATATAGAGCTTTGTATAGAGCCACGTATAGGCATATAGACGTGTTATCCCTTCCACTGGTGATGTCCTATAAGAGGCGGACCGTGCGCGAATACTAAAATCAAAAGTACGCGAATCCTGTCACAATCTTGCCTTATTGCTATATCTTATATACTTCTCTAGGTCTAATTATCTCTAAAATACTACGAGATGGAGACTCTATAAGGTGGAGTCGTCGCTTTAAACTTATCTTATAAATCAGACCCCCGGCGAGAAATTGCGCCATGGCGTAGCGATAAGGGCTAGCGCTATGTAGAATAGGCAGCTCTAGGCTGTTTTTGTTAAATAGCTAATAATTAGTTGGCTTACAGCAAGGAGTTCCTTATACAACAGGGGTTCGAAAGATCTTTGTATATACAAAAGGTGAAGCCGGTTTTGCAACCTACTATATTAAACTTGGCGGCGCTCCTCTTTATTAATTACAAGGGGGTAATATAAGCGGGCCAGCTGCCCTCCCTACAAGCGCTTCCTACTAGTGCTTATATTGCCACATTGCCATATTAAAAACGGTGCTTATTTAGTATTTTATAGGACCCCCATCTACAGCAATTATTTCTCGCATTTTAATTACTTTATATTACCTCTAGGTTGTGCTCTTGTAGCTTCTTCGGCTGCTTATAAATTATTAGATTACTATAAGAGCTATACTTTATATAGCTAATACCGCGCCAACGCCAGTAGGGAGGGCAGCTGGCCCGCTTATATTACCCCCTTGTAGGCAAACGCGGATCCCCCCGCTTTCTCCATCTGCCCCTCTCTTACTGCGTCTTTCTCGCTCTCTCTCCGTCTCTCTCCGTCTCTTACCTCTCTCTCCGCGTCTCTCTCGCTCTCTCCGCTACCTCTCTGAAGCCATTCAATCCTGTTTGGTTTGGCGAGCCCACTTATATTAGCGCTGTCGTTGTCTTCCCCGCGCCTCCCTCCATAGACCGTTCCCGTCTTTAGTCTTTATTCGTGCTAGTAGCTATGCGTGGCATATATAGCATTCTAGAAGAGCTCTTGGGTCTTATATAGTCATTTATTGCTGCCGATTTCTACTTATAGGATATCTGCAGGACCTATAAAGCATTTAAGCGCGTCTCCTGTAAGACCTTTATGGATACCTTTATGGATACCTTTATATATAAAGGAAGCCTGCTAATCGTTATAGATAAGCTAGACCTTAGACACGCAATAGAACTGTTAATAAGCGTATATAGGACATCTATAATATCAACTTATATCTTCTCCCGTAACTAGGCAACTAAAAAAGATCTAGAAAGTTAGGTCTACTAGGTCCCTAAGAATCTAGCTTATATCAATTAAACTATATTTCCCTAGATTATATTATTCCAGGAGAACTAGGCCAAAATCCAGAAAACTAATTCGGATATAGAAATGCTGGCAACTATTATTAAAAACCTGGATTTCTAAGAAATCACTATTAGGTTACCCAATTTCTGTAATGGCAATTGGCGAGATACCTACTCACTACGTAGATTTAATCGACTTTTATAGGAGAACGGCGCACTATTAGTTTACTATATAATGGCCAGGAATACCCTTAATTACGTTAGCTAGATCTTTAGGAGGGTTCTCGCGGCAATATAAGCGGTGGAACGTAATATAGAGGTCGCAGGCGTTGCTATTTCCTTAGCGCATCCTCCGGAACGGAGAACCGAGGATTTTAAAAATAGGGTTTAAAAGTATATTGCTTTCCACAGGGCACTCTTAAAAGATATAAACGTTAGTTTCGAGGTCTAATTACGCCTAAAACCTATAGTAGCGGGATTCACTAACCTAAAGTCATTATATAGCGGATCCCAATTATATCTTTTAATGAAGCTTTTCCGGACGGTTAAATACTTTAAACTCGACACCCCCCTACGGTGTGCGCTACGAGATACCATTCCATTTAGAGAGTTTATAAACCTATACTATTTACATTTGCGGTCCTTGGACCTTAGTAACGATCTAGCTAAGTTAGTCGAGTTCCTTATACAACTGCTAAAATAAATGGAATTAATAGAATTGGCTAAACTACGTTCCAGCTTAGAGAATTATTAGATTCGCTTCTTGACTACCCTAGCTAATTATAATCTGTCTTTCTAGTTATGCTTTTTTATATTAAGTTTTGACGAGCCATATAGAAAGGGACTATGGTGTCTTAATAGATATATAGGCGCATATCCACCAGAGCTGGATAGAGTTAAAAAGGGTTTCCATTAGTTATAAAAGTTGGTTGTAAAGTTATATATTTAGCAACCATTCTGAAGTCTAAGTAGCTAGGGGAAGCTATACTAAGGCTGATGTTCTAGCCGTAGTAGATAGTTAACTAGAGCTTTCTCCCTTTGTTAAGTATGCCCTTGTAAATACCTAAGTGTGGGTAACTAATTTTGGCCAATGGAATCTATATTTTGGCTTATCTTAGTTTACTTAGACCCTTAGAGAGAAAATCTACCTTACCTCCTACAAACTCCTAAGCTAATTAGCGGCTGGTACCGCCACACCTCTATATCCCTGTGACTCTGCAAACTCCTGAGCCAATTAGTGACCGGCGCCGTACGCCGCAGGCGTTAGTGCTTGCGCTAGCTTTAGTAGCCAATTATAGAGCACTAAGGTGGATCTCTGAGGGTCTAAAAAATTATGGGCGCGATTTATAAAGGCAGGCTACCTGCCTAGTAGACGATGGTTGTATCGCCTTTAACGCGGTATATTGCCCTTTAATACACTACTGCTTAACTCGCCGATACCTCCATTTAAAAGCCTTCCTCTTACTCTATAGAATCCATCCGCAATAGAGCCTAATTACGCCCCTAATGTCTCTACAAACGTCTGTACGAACGCCTATACAAACGCCTATACAAACGCCTACACGAACGCCTGCATGAACGCCTACACGAACGCCTATACAAAGCCGTTTATAAGGCCTTTAAAAATAAGCCTAAATACAATTTCTATATACTAGGAAGACTATAATCGTCTATATAAACGCCAGTACGAACGCCTATACAATCAATTGATTAATCGATCAATTGCCTACACAAACGCCCATATAAACGTCTATATAAACGCCCGTACGAGTTATACCATAACTATTTAGTTGGTACACTGCTAGCACTAATAAATTAGAAATTAATGGGCTACTCCAAATAAGTTTATCTGGAATTAAATGGTATATACTAGTGTCCCTAACCCTTTTTCCGTCTCTCTTTACAAGAATCGGCCGTCTTCTGTAATAGCTCCACCGTCACTTAATCTGCGAGCACCTGCAACATGGCTTCTCTGTCCGCCTACTTTCGCTTATCGTACAAGGATAAGGCTAATATTGTCTTGCCAATATTACCAGACGCATGACTAGCGCCGGAGTTTGGCGGGTAACGGGAGGTAGATAAGGAAGCGCTGGTATTACTCGCTATATAGAATCGAAAGTTAGTAGAATTGTAAGCGGAGACAAAGTCTGGTGTGCTTAAATGTCAGTAAGTTGTGGAACTTATAAGGGAATAGTTGCTATAAAAGGCCATTAAGAGAAACTGGTAGGTGTCTAATTGCTTCGTTTATACCTTTACCAAGTTTAATATCACAGAGGGCTATTGTGGGATTTCGCAGCTGATGTGATAAAATAATGCCTGCTTTATTACTTTGCGTAACCCTGTAACCAGAACTGCATGTACTACAAAAATGCCCCTTTCCTCTTATTTTGCCATAATTCCAGCTCTTTGTGTCTTAGAAATTTATGCAAAGTAGCAGCCCGTATATGCTACAACATTGTGATACCTTTGGCTTCGCCTACTTTTATCCTATCAATGGATCCGACCTCCTATAACTATATAGCACAGCATAGGCACCGCCAAAGTTTGGTAAGGAACATCTTATGTGTTACAGGAAGAGACCGAGAAAGTAATAGATAGGTGGTCGCTGGGCGTGTAGGCTAACTTAGACTAACTATCTATTATTGTTTTTAATGCTTCCGTCACTCCGGTCAAAGCTTAAGGGGAGGCATCTATTGTAGTGGTTTGAAGGATATATATTATTGCTGCAGACTCTAAGCTAAGTTACTATTACTTTGCAAAGTAATGGAGCCTTGCATATACCCAACCAGCTTGGGTTGTTAAATAGGAGAGATTACTTAATATACTTTACTTTATTGTTAGAACCTATTTTTTCTAGAGGTGTTTTTGATCTTTTATGCTTTTTGACTCTAGGGAGGATAGAATGCTTAATAAGCGCTCTTTGCCCTTAGATCTTGTCCTCTGTAGTGGCGAGGTATTGGCAAGCTGTTCTTAACTTACCTCTGTTAGTAGTGTGGAGTACGGTCAAATCTCTTTAATACAATACCGTTTGTTTGGCCGAGCGTATTGTAATACTAATAGTATTGTTATATTAAGAGTTACGTGTAGGGTAAATAAGTAGGAAAAGAGGAGCTTTATACCTAAAAAGGCTTAAGATGCCTACCTTATAGGCCAAATAGGGCCCTCTCCCGTATAAATTTTCTACTGGTTATAATGATATTGGTGGTAAGTGCTTAACGATATTCTCAAAAGTTAGATTATCGTAATATTACACCAAAAAAGGCTTGGTTAAGGGGTGTAGATTATAATGTAGAGGTTATTGTTATATACCCCATATCGTATTAAGGAGATTTGACTGTACAGTACTATAAGTCGTGGGGTTGGGATCTGGGGAGGGCCTTAACTAGAATATAGGGCGTTGGAAGCTAGCCTAGGTGCGGTATAGAGTTAATATAAAGAATTACCTTAATGCTCTATTAGGAACTGTTCTAAGATTTAGGTCTTATTGTTTAATGCTTTTACGTCTTTAGATAATAGATTAATACAGAATTAATAAATGTTTCCGTTAAATTGCTGGCTTATTTCTTTGCAAATTCGTTAATATGTCCTATTATTAGAATTAGCGTAAGGAATGCTGACTAAGCTCTGGATATATTGCGAGGTTAAAGTCCGCATATAATCTATATAGACATTAACTATATCTACTACATTACAAATCAATTAATATTTATCGTCTGCGCTATTTCTATTATTAATTAGACTCTTAAGATAGCTCCTCTATAACCTTATAACCTTGTAATTCCAACACCCGTTGTAAGAGGTTTAAGATAATGCTAATGGTCTATGTACTTCTCCGAGTAACCCCTAGCAAGTATATATTTTTACCTATAGGCCGTAGTACGCTCCCTACTGGTAAGTAAAAGTTAACTCTTTTATGGGTCGCCTAGATCTTGAGGCACGTGATATTTTAGACCTACTAGGCGCCTAAATTTTTTCCAAAATAGGCTTTTATGCTATGTGTTATATATATAATTTTGCCTAGCCCAAATTAGCCCCACTAAAAAATCAGCCCTACTATATGATTTTTATAACTGCTTATAAGGGCGTCTTTATTTACATTTCCCTAAGACAGTTATAGCTACACTATAAAAAATTTCCGGTGTTATAGATAGCAAAAGTGCGGATTATTTACAAAGCAAGTTGGCAGTATGGCGCGATTCTATATAGGTACTTAGTGGACTAGCAATCTACATCTTACCTAGCAATCCTTTAATAGACAAATATATTACTCCATATATAAAGGTATCACTAGCGCCAGACTATATATAATAGTATGCTAATAAATATATTAGAAAGCTAAAGATTACGCTACCACCATCCTAAATATAACCCCTAACGTGGTTTTAAACGAACAATTATACCTAATACTATATAATAAGCTTTATAAACCCATTCCTTCTATGCCTAAACAGAGTATGGACAAGGCTTTGGTGATACTAGCCCTTAGCAAGTTAGGTTAAAATAATAGGTTATAGGTGTTTAAAGGCTCTAAACTCTTTAAACTTAATAGTGGAGATATCCTGGTTATACTATATAATACTCCTCAAATCTTCCAAGGACAGGGCGGTGGGCTTGCTTATATATCTATATAGGTCCGTAGTGTCGCGAGAGCTGTGTCAGATTAAGGACTATCTTAGAGTGGTGCGGGATTGAAAGTAGCAATATTGCCTAGTTGTATGGGAGATGTTATATTAAGATCGCTGAAATATGCTAGACTCCTATACCGTGCCTATAGAACCGTAGTATAGTAATTAAGTCCGTTGTTTATCCCCGTAGTACTAGAGAAATGGAGGTTAGGACTATCCGTCAATATATTTATTAGTAGATGTTGTATATAGAAACTAGTGTTTAGCAGAGGGTCTTAAGTGAGAGTAAAAGGAATTAGCTAAGGCTCGCGTAAGACATTAAAATGGGCCTAAGAGAAATTAGGAGGGTCCTTAGGGAGAGTAAAAGGAATTGGCTGAGGCTTGCGTAGGACATCTAAATGGGCCTAGGAGAAATCGGAAAGGTCCTTAGGGAGAGTAAAAGGAATTGGCTAAGGCTCGCTTAGGACATCCAAATAGGCCTAAGAGAAATTGGGAAAGTCCTTAGGGAGAGTAAAAGGAATTAGCTAGTCAAAATAGGGTTAAGAGAAATTGGAAAGATCTTTAGGGAAAGCAGATGGAACTAGCTAAGGGTTATAGAAGACATCCAAAGAATCCTAAAGATTACTATATGTGTTCCAAAAATCTAAGCTATCTAGCGAACAATTTATAGTATCCACTAACCCTTCTTATGCTGGGACAGCGCGTTTTCGATTACTAGGATTTATTTAGGAGGTTTGGTTCGCGCTTTAATTAGGGATAGTTAGTGTACTATTTATTTCCCCTAAAATTCCTCTTCTAGGGCGCTTGTCCTGAAGCTATTAAACATTATTTAGCCTTTTTGTTCCTTTAATGCTCTGGTAGGTGCTAGCGATATTAAATAGTACTATAGAGCTAGAGAGAATTTAACGGGTAAGCTGCACCTTTAGCACTTTCGCTATAGGAGAAAATTCCCTCTATTTTCTACACTTGTCTTGTTTCTTTATCTAGGCTTTTAATATAATAAACTCTATAGGCGTTATATATCTCTTAAACCTATAACATATTAGCTACTTAATTTAAAAAGGGCTAAAGGTAAACTTATATTATTTAGCAGTCTAGGGCACTAAGGCCTATTAGAGCTCTAGGTTTAAATCTATTCTACCTTTACCTAGCAATATCTTGTTGTTTAAAGCGGATGCCCCTACTAGGATAGATCCAATTCTATACTAAACTCCTATAGTCCTTGCTAGGTAGCTGCTTTTCCTCTTGCCTTTGTATTTACTTTACCTCAATATCTATCCCGTTAGAAAGGAGAGACATTATTAACCGTTAAGTAATCGCATTATTAATCTTTTATATATTATTAACCTTTCCTATTTTTCCTGTTTTTCCTACCTTTTCTACCTTTCCTGCCTCTTTAACCTCTTCTCCTTGAAGTCTGTCAAAAAGACTATAAATAATAGCATAATTGCGACTTTGTAAAACTAAGGTTGAGTTTGGCACCGGGTTTAAAGGTAGCTTTAAAAGTCCTCTAGGCGGTCTATATAAGTCCAAGTGTACGTCTTCTAGAAGTAGAATTTTCGAGCTAATAGTGGTCATTTGGAACAGAGCCTTTGGGGCAAGGCGTCTGTTCTAGGCTAAGTCTCCCGCCTCCTTATAGGCTGGGCTCCCTACTCCCTCGTAGGCTGAGCTTCTATTACTAGCTGGGCTTTTGTCATAAGCTGTGCTTTTGTCATAGGCTGTGCTTTTGTCATAAGCTATGCTTTTATTGTAGGCTGTGCTTCCGCTGTAGGCTGGGCTTCCTGCTCCCTTATGGGCTGGGCTTCCGTCATTAGCTAAACTTCCTTAAAGCGGGGTTTCTAATTCCTTGTGAACTGCGTCTCCTTCACCTCCTTTAGGAGTTTGGAAAGACGAAAAGAATTTAAAGGTTGGACAATTAGCATAGTCGGGTAAGGAGTTTAGAAGATTTTATATCCCGCTTTTAAAATATTAAACTCCTATAACCTTGTTTATAGAATGTAGCCATTGCGCAATCTTCTTAATATTATTTAACAATTGCTATCTAATATAAGTAACCACCTAAGCAAAGGGTGCAAGTTTAACCTATAGAGGAATGTAGATAAAGCGCATAAGCGAACTACAACACTTTATTAGTAAGCTCTGCTTCTCCCTCCTATACCAAAAGAATGGTTAGCCCAGGGAAGGAAAAGCATAAAAGGTTTTAAATTACCATGGTACCGCTACGCGCTTTATTAGATTGCTATTAAGACTAGGGCATTAGGATTTTACAGGCTATTAACCCTAAGAAAGAAGGCAATAGGGTGTAAGTAAGGAAGAAGTGTAAAGGCTATAGGGGGTTTACAATTCTTAAGAATTATAAACCCCCTACAATTTTAGCTTAGCATATATTGACCTCCTCGCCTCATTATTCCCCTAGACGCTAGCTTATCTAAACTCCACTACTATAACTTATGCTCTGCTGGAGATCTATAACTGAAGCTGATTGAAGTCTGGATAGGTAGTTATCCCCTTAATTAAGTAAACCAAGCTTACCTACTGCTCTAAAGTCCGGAAGCCACTGCTAATATACTTTTTCAAAGATATATAAGCTGCGATGATATCTCCTATAAAGGATTAAAGGCTAGAACATTTTAATAGATTAAGGGTGCGGCATGGGGCACTAATATATAGAGCTGCTCTTTGCCCCGGAATAGTGAGAGTATATAATTGCCTTTAATTACTTATTGCCTTGCCGCTGCTCTGTAGCTATTATTCGTTACTCTTCTACTCTGCACACTTTACCCACTATTTATTAAGCTGTGCTTTGTCTTACCCTATTTCCTCTAGCTATTTCCGGGACCTCTATATACAATATTTATATCAATATAGATTCCACCCCTCATAATTTAATAACTGGCTTAATTGTTTCAGTCGTGCCTTCCTTTATTATTAGTGTTATTACTTGCTATATACTCTATTTTAAACCCTAGCTATGGGAACTTACTATCCCTATAATTTTAGGTCATGTGGTGAATTTCTGTGCTATTAGATTGCTGTTAGTATTTAAAGCAGTGAAATTAAGTGCTTAGACCTTTATTAGGGTCTTCTTAGCATCTATACTATATGCTTTACTAGCTAGGGGTTTTGTAAACGTTAGTAGATGCTCTACGCTCCCTATATATACTGACGTATTCTTATAGTTTCTTAAATGCGCTTTTTACTATTATAAACTCGGCCTATTTCATATTGTAATATAGCTTGGCATTATAACGGTTGGAATTATCTTACAAATAACTTTTATAATTTAGTACATAAGTAAATGCAAGTAATCTTTAATTATTAACCATTTTTAGGGGAACTCCTACCAAAATTTGTATCTTAATATTAGTGATTCACTTCATTCATTTTATAGAATACGTCTAGATTATTTTGGTTTTGGTTATACATACTAGGGACAATTTCCGCACAGAGAACAAAGAAAGGCATTTCTTTAACTTAACCTTGCTTATAATTAGCGCTATCTACACACTAGTTATATTCGCTCTATCAACACGCTCTCTAAATAACGAGCTTTTATCTTTCCTTGCTTTTAACTCTTAGTCACGCGCCTACTCTCCCCTCCTGTTTAAGCTCTTACCCTTAATATCTCTTTATATAGAATCTTGGTTATCATTTCGCTAGACCTTTAAGAGTTTTTAAGTATATTCTATATCTCCACTGCATCCTTCCGTCAAGGTATGTATATTCATTAACGGAAATTGGAGCATTCTAAGTCGACGAACTTACGCTAACTATAGGTGTTTCTGTAGGCGGGTAGTATCTACTCTAAAAGATTACATTCTTATATTCTACCTTTACATTCTCCAGCCATAGCTTAAAGAAACCTTTATATAACCGATTCCTCTCCTCCTACGAACCCTCGCTAAGTCCTAGAAGTCACTGGGCTAGACACCATTTCCCCTCCTTCTATAAGCCCTAATTGATCTATAAGGGGCAAGAGTGCGGCCTTAGTAGACTAGTAAAGGGGACCTATACTTACGCAAGAAGCGAAGGGGAAAAAAGGGTCTAGACTTATTTAGTATAAAGCTCTCTAGTATTATTGCTCAGACAAACAGGTTGGGGGTAATATTGGAATTAGAATATTTCCTTCCCTTCCACAAGATATAAAGACTTTACTCTCTATTATTTATAAAAGGAAAGGAATTAAATTAACTAGGGATTTTATTCTTTTAAATAATTTCCCCTATCTAGTATCGCAAACTAATAGTGTAGATGCGCAAGTATGTTCTAATCTAATTCCTAAGGTATCTCTTCTAATACAATCTTAGGACAAACTTTATACAATCCTTTAGCACTGGCACTCTTTCCTTAAGCAGCGTAGGGAGGGGAATGCTCTATTGTCTTAGGAAATACTAATAGACACCCTTTTTCCTTACTATTAAGTGACCTAGATTATATAAATCGTATTTACAGCACACAAATTCCTAGGTAGCCTAGAATTATCTAGAATAGATTAAATTAATTACGATCTATATAAATTTAATAAGTGATATATGGCTTAAGTAATACTAGCTATAGACTGCCTTAGTATTTGTAGAGATAGTTCCGCTATCGCAAACTAAATTACTATGCATTAAATAAGCCCATATAGTCTATGCGCCTGGAAAATCCTAAAATTAGACTACTTATATAGGATCCGTCTGTTAGACAGAATAAATGCATTTATAAAACAGCTCTCTCTTTTTCCCCTATATTCTATAATTTATAGTACCTATTACTACTTAACCCGGGCAAATCGCGCATAAGATGGATCTTAAATTAATACTAAATCTAGAGATTTATTAAGCGCATTAAATAAGTATTAAGGGAATTCCAATCTATCGCTTTTAATAGAATCTATATCAATCTCTCCACTTTTAATACTATATCTGGCGAACAGCAAGCTTCCTACAAATTCACTATCTTAGATACCCGGCTTCTTAGTCCTATTAGACTCAACTAATTTAAAACCAGACATTCAACAAATATATACGCTAATAGTTCGTACCGCTAGTGCTCCCTTATCACTTACTCTACTAACGCTGCATATAACGCTCAGCTCCCCTCTTACCAACAGCAGGCCTTTTATAGATGCTCCGTCGCATAGCCGCCTAGGCGGAAAGAATCATTTAACCAATTCTTCGCCTAAACAGGCTCGCAAGCGAAGAAAGGGGGGTTTATTAGAGGGGATAACAGAGATACTACTAGTCACAGCTGTAGTTATATATAAAAGGGAGTGCCCCTTACCATCGCCAGCATTTAGCGATTCTACCAGCCGATCTAGTGTTACCAGCAACAGCCAATTAAGTATTGCCGCCAGCAGTTAACCCGGTATCACCAGTAGTGATCAGTGCAGTGACAATAAGAAAGGCCCCGGAAAGGCGTAAATAAAGGAGGAAGACGACAGGCTTATATCCTTATATCTTTCTAAAGAACCATTTTCTTAAATTGTAAAAGTTCGAGAAGGTAGAACTGGAGATATATATAAGAATTGGTTTACGTACCTAAATAGCAGCGGACTAGCGTTTATGGCCCTAGCTCTCTACCTAGGCCCTTCTCCTAGATAACGCTAACTAAAATCACAAACTAAGGCTACTATGGGAAGATTCTAAGAAGAACCTTCTCTTAGATATATATAATCAAGAGGCCAAATAGTTATAGATTGTAGATACGTTTCCAAAGAGGCCAGAACTTATATACAGGAGACTACTTAAGAAACTACGTCTAGATAGTATGGGGCCGAAAAAACCATGTTAAAAAGATTCAGATATTTAACAGCTTAAGAAGTTGCATAGCAACCAAATCCCATTAAATGAATTGGTAAAGGAAATGAAAAGAACCAAAAGGGCATATACGGAAATGCTTAAAAAAAAGAAGTAGTTGCTCTTTGCTTTAAATAAACCCTAGGCTATAGAAACCTTGTAGTATATCTTAGCCTATTCCTATAAAGAGTGGCTTTCTTTACACCTACATACAAGCCTTGTAATCATAGGCATTATATTAATGTTGTAACAGATATAATAAGTGGCGTCGGCTAGTTATCCGCTGTATTTAGCAGCTTATACCTTATCCGCTTCTTTGCCTAGCTATTTACTCGCCTTCTATTATATATAAATAGCTGTCTTTTTACCTCTTAATGGTAGGACACTGCTTATTAAGCCTCTTAACCGAGTCAGCGAATACTGACCCCTAATATATAGCCGTAGAAAACTCTCTAACGACTATAGTGCCGGCACAAGAGCAAGAGCTTAATAAGTTAAACGCAGAATAGCTAAGAATAGCCAGCGCTTTCAATTCTAATCTTAGTTTAGGTTAGCTTACACTAGCCTCTAATGCACTACTATAGAAAGGAACCCCATCCCTAGTTATACCACTCGTGTCGCCGCTAGGGGAGGAATTAAATACTAAAAAGGGAAACCTAGAGGTAAGGGGGCAAGTATACTTCGCAACTTATCTAATCCTTAAAGACCAAGAAAATGGTTCTAAATACAGATGGTGGTTTTATAGAGGGGTTTAATAGAAATAAGGTATACACCTAAGCCCACTTAAAGTGTAAGTACTTTACTAATTGCCTAAAATTAGCAACGAAAGTACAAAAACGCTCTTATTCCCCTACCTCCCCCCACTTTAAACTTCGGAATGACTACACTACAGTAGAGGCTCGACGTGCTTCGGGAATTAAACGAGCGACAGCTTATAGAAATTCTTAGTGGATTTGAAAAGCGAATTATAATAGTAGGGGACACTGCATAGAAAGACTGCGACGAAATTAAGAGTTGCATGGAAAGAAAGGTTGCAATTTAAAAGGAAGCTATAAAGAACTAATGCGACGATATTAAGAAGTGTATAAGAGAGATAGTTGTATTTTTAAAAGAGTGTACAGCTAGGGAGCTTAGAGCTATTGATTATATAATACACTAGTCCTAGGACATGCTTTAAGAGATATAGGCTAGACTGTTAGATCTTACAGAAAAAGCCCTATTATTTTGTCTGATATATATAGTCAGGTATCAATAGTTCTGCCTTTTAAGCACGTAAAATGGCTTCTACGGTACTATATTCCTTCCTCTAGCAACTAATCATAATGTTTCCACCTGTTAGCCCTTCTATATTTGGCTATACTCGCCTCCTAAAAAGCCTGTCTACTCGTTCCTTATAATTCCTTTTCTCTTTAACTGTCCTAAATGGGCCCGGAGACTTATAAGGCCAATAACCAGTTATAATTGTGTAAAAGACGGACCCAAGGCTAAATATATTAGTGGCTAGGGTTAAGACCTAGGGATCTATAGGATTACTAAAGCTAGAGTCCAGAAGGTGCCCACCATCTATATCTCCATATATAGATCCACTAAAGTCGCAGAGGTAAACATTAAGAGAGCCAGTAGAGTTTTGGTAAAGGAGGTAGTTTTTAGGTTGTAGATCGGAGTGTATTACATCTCTTATATAGATAAAGGCAATAGCTTCGGCAGCTTATATACACCATTTAAGGCGTAAATAGAGGTCTACTGGGTTATTCCAATTGTCGAGGTATCTCTAAAGATCTCCATGGCTCGCCTCTATAAATTGTAGTCCTTAAAGATTTGGTGTGTTATAGGGTCCTAAATATCTAATTTATCAGCGACAGTAATATAAATATAACGGCGAGGATAACTTATCATACTTTATAATCCTAGGATGCTCTCCTAGAATCTCAAGTATCTGCCACTCGACGGCAAAGTTGTGTTCGACCTCAAACTTCTCCTTAGGTGATTTGAGCACCACGCCTCGTTAAAGACGGAAGACCACAGCAGTAGAGCTAGAAGTGCATTTTGTAAGCGCCATAATGCAGTAAACAGTGCGAAGACTAATATTTATCCTAGACTGCTTAGCAAATCGGATTCTCTTGGCGCCAATTTATTTTCGGTTAGCGTTATATCTTAGCAGCTAAGGCTATAATAAAGACTAATAGATAAGACAAAGTTCTGCCTATTCGAAACAATGTTACGAAAACCAATATTACTAAAGACCTACCTTTATTGGATAGCATAGGATTTACGCTTAACTATATTAAAATATGCGAGGTCTAAATTACCACGAAGATATATAAGTGTGGTAATCGTATTGAACGAGAAGGGATAAGAGAAGGGTATGCAAATCTAGGCAGCGAAGATTGCCTAGGTAGTTGCAAAGTGCCTATAGGATCGAGTAGGGTTAAGGGAAAATATAGGCATAAAGACTGCAAAAATCCTTAAAGATTGTAAAGCTTTATACTAAAGAAAATTAGTAATCTTAGTAACAGCTTCTAGGAAGAGTGCTCTCCTAAAGCGATTCTAGGCGATAACGTGGAGGAACGTTAGTATATTAGGACTGTAATATTTTGGATAGCTGGAATTGGTATTTTATTCGGAGTTATATATCTAAGTAAAAGTACAGTAACTACCTAGCCAAGCGCGCCCTAAACAGAAGCTTAGTTGTGTAGTAGGATATTCTAAGCTTATTGCATTCATAAATTCATAATACTATATATAGGTTTTCGCGCGGTATCACGTATACTATATTAGATAGGCTATATTAGGAAAACCTTCCCGTTTTCCTATTACTCAGTTCTTGACTTAGTATTTTATCCTCTGTTTTCTAGATCCAGACTTTAAAACGCATTTTTATATTTAGTATATGGCAAAATTAATAAGTAACAATGGTCTAACTAATAGATACTTTTTAAACTGCCTCCCCCTCTGTGGTAAAAGGAAACCACTTTACGCCCGCTAGGTTAAACCGCAAGCTCTATAACCTTGAAATAAAGTTACGGTCCTTTAATGCTACTATATAGCTAACCATAGCCTAGGTGGCTTTATTAGGCTCCTATATATATTTCTCTAATTGCTCTAAAGCTTCCTTTCTATATTCACTTCTTATAAGCGATGCCCATAAGCTCTTAGACTCTTAGTGCGTAGTATATATACTAACAGTCCACCAGGGGTCTAATTTATGAGATAATATTAGTACCGTAATGTTTCTAATAAATGGGCTATATTATGTAGGCCCTACCCAACTAGTAGCGCTAACAAGCGTCTTATCACCCTGCTGCTAAGACATAAATATTATAGGCCTATTAGGTTGTTTGACCTAATAAAAGAAGGCAGCGGGGTGTAAGAGTAAGAAGCAGGAAATAGTATAGGGGGTTTACAATCCTCAAGGATCGTAAACCCCCTATAATATTGGCTTGGCGTGCATTGGCCCCTTCGCCTCGTTATCCCTAAGACGCCACACTGTTCCAAACCCCACTACTACGACTCGTGCTCCTCTAAAGATCTATGATAGAAAACTAAACAACTAATTAAAGTAAGGATGTGCAGCCATCTCCCCAGTTAATTAGACTGCTGCTGTAAAGTCTAAAAGACCCCGTTAATTTACTTTTCCAACAATATAAGCTGCAATAATGCGTCCCGCAATAATTCAAGGCTAGAAAGCCTTAATAAACCTAAAAATGCTAGATCTTAAGAACGAAGGATAGAGATAAATAATATATAGAGCTGATTTCGCCCCATTACACTAGGATATATGATTACCTTTATTATATCTGCTCTACTAATTGCCTTGACGCTTTCTTCTGTAGCTCTCATTCGTTACTGCCCTAATATTACTGTTTTTACCGCTCCTTTTAAACTATTCCCTGGCCTGCCCTGTTTCTGCTAGCTATTTACGGCCGCTCCACCCTTTAATATGGATTCTACTCACTTAACAATTGGCTTGCTCGTTAAAGCCGTTATTCGCTAGCTTCTGCTGATCATTAATTAGGTCGCTAGCACTTGCAGTTAAAATTAAGATTCTAAATACAGTGTATTAACCACCGACCTTTACCCAGCAGCGAGCGCCTTACTATCTGCCAATATAGATCCGGAAATGGCGTCCTCTTTTAGGGGATCCAATAATACGAGGCCGTTGTAAGTTAATAACAAGTTTAATTTAATCTTAGGCTAACGCTATTCTAGGAGAATTTCCATCACGGAGACCATTAACGTGACCATTAGAAAAATACTAGATGAGATCTCTTTTTTATCTAAGGGGACACTTAAGGCCCTAGGATACAATTCCCCAAGCAGCTATTCTTAGTGCCATTTGTATACCAACCTGTTTCCCACCTAACCAACCGAAAAATTTGACCGTCATCTTTATGTAACTATGCACTAAGGGTATTGTTGGTGATGGTAACTGCTACACCTACTTTCTTTCCGATTTGTTACTTTTTCCTACCTATAAGAATAACAGTAGGCATAAAAGCGTACCCTAGTTTTGTTTGGGATATAATTCTCTTTAGGTTTCCTTTTTATATGCTTTAAAAGAGTTTCTACACCCGCCCCTAAGGCGGTCTTTAGGGTATTTGTAGTAGCGTCTTAGGCAGACTCTGTAGTAAATCCTAGAAAGGTATCCCTGACCTTACTAATAATATTTATAGCGGCGTTAGAGGTGGCTTTTGTGTTTATAATAATGAGGGCGTCCGCGGTAATTATGGGCTAGGTAGTAGTCTCCGGTCTCTTCTTTTGAGATTCCTTAACCTCTCTAATTGTCTCCGCTAAAGGTCGTTTACAAAGATTTAGAGTATAAGGATTTGGAAAATGAAGCAAATCTACTATAGCTCCTGTGTTTTTATAGCTAGAACCAAACTTATTAGCCTTCTTATTATAATAGGATATTGTTTTCCTTACCTATATATATGTGAAGCGGAACTAGAATGCGAGATAGTAGAATACCTTACACTTTAAATACAGAGACCTAGGGTTATACGCTAGGGATACTTATATCATTGCATTAATTGCCAATAAGGCGGATTATTCCGTATGTAATATCGGTGTTAGCGCTATATTAATACGTGGAAGCTTTATATCCCGCCTCCTTTTCTTAATAGTCTATATATTTATTCTACATATTTCTACATTTTGACCTTCTTTAATATCGTATATATACTCAGCCGTCCACTTTTAACTACCAACTGCCGCAATAGAATGGAAACAGGTAAGCAAAAGGACATTCCGCCCTATAGTTACTAGAGTTAAGAGTTTACCTATAAAGGGGCGGCTACTATCTAGGAAAGATTACGTGTGTAGCTATAATAATTGCATAAAAAGTTACTCGCGACCGGAGCATTTAATACGACACTAACTATCCCATAGGTTACTGCTCTACTTAACCATAGCGCATATTCCTAATTCTTATAGACACTAAGCCGGCCTACCATTATAACAAATGCCCTAGAGTTTTCTTCCAAAATGACCTCCTTAAGCGACATAAGCAGCGTCATAAAATAAAGGCTGTTACCGGCCATAGTCAAGCCTTATAAAAATCAATATTAGTTATAAGGCGGAAATTGCCACTAAATAAAAATCTATGCCTTCGATGCTCCTCTATAAAAGTTGGGTGTTATGGTAATAGCGACAAACCTTGCCCAAGATGTTCACAGGCGGATTTATAATGCGTTTATAAATTACAAGTAAAAAGAAAGAAGTATAACCCGGAGATTTCCCTAAAAATATTAAAGGAGGCTAGAAAACTAGCAGCAGAAAAGACGGATAGGAGAATAATGGAAAATAAGGGGGATAAACCAATGCTAGAAGTTCAGTTCTACTCCTTGTCCTTAAATTTACCTACCCTCCTACTTTTCTCAAAATCCTCTACAACCTTACCCCAATATCTATATTACCTGGAACTAAATTTTCTTTCCAAGCGCATCTTCTGGTGCTGCATTTGCTTATGTCTAGAGTTCTCTAGAAAGACTGCAACATTGCCGTGCAGATGCGGCCACCTAAATAACGAGCACTTTAGCGATACGGAGCATGGTCAAGCTCCTTCAGGTTTTATACCTAACAATGCTATATTGTGGACCTCTTCTGTTAATTCTTAGTATTATCCTTTAGCGCCCTTAGCTAATTTCGGTATATACAAGCCCTCTCTAACAGGCATAAAATGTTAAATGAATATTAAACGTACTAGGGGAGTTACCTCCACTAATAATGGAGGAAGGTAAAACATTCCCTAAAAGGCATTTTGTTGATGCTAATAGTAAAGTTGTGTAACACTGAGATATCTTAAATATGTTAAAGTATTGTATAATTACCCTTTACTGAATGCTATTAATTTGGGAAATGTATTTTATATATTTTATCTTTAGGCTTTATATAGTGGTGTTCGCAAGGCTGATTTTTTACTGTTTACTTACTTAGTCAGCGAATTGTTAGCTAAGAGTACAGCATCTTTATACTAATCGAGATTAGTTAGTATGCCCTTACTAAAGCTAATTCTTTGCCCATTAAGCGTATTACGTGCAATTTACAGCTGGAGATTATAAAACGCTAGAGCTAAACAGAACTTATACTAGAAATAGAATAGGCCTAAAACAGATCTCTAAGATTAAAAAAGAGTACCAAGATCTCGGTATAGGTATGCTCTAAAAGCACTGCTAGTGATTATGGTTATTGTTAAATATCAAATCTTTAAATGCTTTTAAAATAATTTACTCTACCTATATTGGCTGGCCTACCTCGACCCGCGTCTTTCTTATACTTGTAGCTGTAGATAGCAAAGCTTAGCTATCTAAGTTTAGCTAGGAGACTGGCTAGACTTTGCTAAGATATTACGTATACGGGAGGTTAGTGTAGGTGCTTAAAAAAGTACTAAAAATAGGATCTTAACTAGTAAAAGAACTACAAGAATACGCCTAAGCTACTAGCCTTGTCCATTCTGCATAGCAACTCTGCCCTTTACTTTCGCAACTTTAGAAAAAGAGTGCACCCGTGACGACCTAGCTTTGGCTTACCGAACGCGTCTTTGGTAAGACTTGAGGGTATCTTTAGAATTCGAAAGCCCGCTCTTATAAACTTAGGTGGGCTTCCAAGCCACCTAATATTCGCGCCCTAACTTAATTATTCTTTCCCCTAGAATATTGTTAATCTTCTATTTATCATCCAAGCTTATTTTGTTAATTTTATCTTTTTTAGTCCGGGCACGACGCTCTATAGCAGGCTCTAGGTTTGAAATGTTGCTCTAGTTGTTAGCGACGCCACCACTGTTACTGTTCTCGTCCTTGTTGTAAGTATAATTGCTGTAGAGAAGGGTAGGCTCCTAAAGCAAAGGGCTGGCGGGTTGTGGAGTAAATACCACTTACTAGTTAACTTGCGGGAATTAAGAGTTAAGGTCGAGGACAGGAGGGATAGGAGGGCTAGGAGGGCTAAAAGGTAAGTCTTTGCAAGAGGCGGGTAGCCTTTATTGCTTCTAGGGACGTAGACTATTACCACCCTCGCCACCCCCGCTACTCTCTTTAGTAGGGTTTTTAGAATTATAATTGGTAATATTGTCCCGCTTAAGCTGATTAAGCTTCCGCTTCTTTAGTATAAAGGATAATTCGCCTCCCGTATTCCCTTTCTTGTAATTACACTCCTCCCTAATAAGCGGATTGTCTACATGTAACGGTTATTAGGTTGTAGTGATGATATTTTTAATATTGCCCTGCTCGAAACTGAGATTAATTAGGTAAAATCTATGCCAAGCGCTATAGGAGGTGTGCGGGGACCGTCCTTAGCACTTTATTTTGCCTTTTAGACTGTTTCTAGTCACTTATGGGTACGTAGGATATATATTTAGCCTATAGCTCTTATTTTATAGGTTGATAGTAGCTTAACGAATCCCTAGAGCAGATCTTGTAAGTTTTTATTTAAGTTGCTTTCTGCTGTATACTTAAACATCTTGCTATTGGTATAGTGTTTGTCTTCTTAACTGTGGATAGTAATCTTGTTACCCTAAAACCCCCCTAATGGCTAACCTGGTTGCTAATATGGTAGCTCGAGCCATTAAGCTATTCTGTTTACTACTGTGTTATCTGCTGCTGGGGCTATGGATGCCGTAACACTATATACCGCATTCTCTTAGCTGCTATGTTATTCGACGCTAGACACTGCCTTAAGGACGACGTCCCTCCCTTAATAGGGTTCTCTTTGGCCTTTTAAATGCGGCCCGCTTATTTTCTTAGGTTATAGAGGTATCTGGGGTATCATCTTGTAGATTAGTAAGGTTTGACTAACTGTTATATTCTTCTAGCAGAGATGCGGAATCGGCGTTTAATTATAAGAGATAACCTTCTAACTTTTATAAAAGTCTGGATTTTTCTAAAAACTCTAGCTCTAATTGCTGCGAGATCTTAAAGTCCAAATTAGGTGGCAGCTTATTAATAACTAAGCAGATTTGTTTAAAATAAGTCGGTATCTATATATTGTAGACGTTCTTTGTGAATTTATATGCTGCCTATTTCTCTTTACCATTTAGTTCTGCGAAGCTAAACTCGCGGATTAGGTGGCGGTAGAAGGTAGTCTTAGGCCCATTAATTATAGGGTAGTGGCTATAGATTCTTATAGTCTGGTAATTATACAAGATTGAGAAGGCGAGGATTTCCTAGTAGAGCTCTTTTTCGCGCTTTATAAGTCTAAAGAGCTCGACAATGCCTCTTACCGCGAGAGTTATGCTATGGGCATTCTGCTGGTCTACAATATCAAGTACTGCGGCGCCATACTTTACTTTGCATATTAAGAACGGGAAGTATATATAGTACGTGGCCATAAAAAAGGACAAGTCTCCGGCTATAACATCACCAATAAAGGGTTGAAACTTGTTAAGTTAATTGTCAGAGAATGCAGATCGCTTAAATCCTACGGAATAATTGGGTTGCGGACGAGTCTTAGTTATAAGGATAGAGTTGTTCTAGCCTTCATTAATACTTTCAATGGCATATTTAAGGTGTTTAGTACCGCGTATAGCTAAGGACTAAGTGGAAGGAACGATTAACCAAGCAATATCTTAAATGACCTTGGCTTTATTCCTGCCCTATATTATTTTGCAACTATCCTCAAATAGATTATCGCGAAATAATATATTATTAGAAACTAATTGCTTCCTCTTAAATAGGGTTTAGTAAAGGTCCTTGCTCTCTTTTATAATGCCCTCTTTATTTTTGCCCATATATTTTCCTATAAAGCTGCCCTTGGTTTCAAGCAGAATGTTATAACATATATCTTGGTATAGCGCACTCTTCTCCTCCCTTAGCTTCTAATCGCTAGGCGTGGTAGAACTAGGTATGATAGAGCTAGGTTACAATGGTTTCCGGTAAAAAAAAGACGACGATTTTTTCCTTGCAAGTAGATGGTTTATATTGCTGTCCTTCTTAAAGTATTCCTTGGGCCAACTTCCTTCCTTCCTTTAATAGTTAATTGGATCAAGTTGGGTGTCGCTAATAACGCTTGCCGCCTCCTACCCAATTGTATCCTCAACAGTAGCGTCTATAAGAGACGTTCGCGATCGCTTTTAAAGGGGTTTAGCTAAAATACGACTAAGAGGGTCTTTGGCTTCTTACAGTTGCTTCCGCTCTTTTAGTTATAGAGGAGTCCGCAGATTCTATAGGAGCCAAGCTTAAGTTAGCTTAATAGTATAATAGGAGGAAAGTAATGTGCCTCTTTATTAGGAGTGGCGGTTATTATAGGGAGAGATAGGCGTTTTTATTTAGTGTTCTTATCCTTAGGCAGACTCTTCTCTTAGAGTCATTATATCTCTTATAGGTATGCGCTTTAACGAAGAGGCCGTTATGCTCCTCTTTTCTTAATACCTTAAGACCGCTTTCCTATCGATGGTCAGCTGGATATATGGCCGAATATAAATCATAAGGGAGTGTACCTTAATCTTTTAGTACTAAGGCCTGTCGCCTACACATCTAAGTAGGTAATTGTGCTTGACCATGGGCCATATTGATTAAAAGGGAGGGAGTAAGAGATATATTTATGTTGCCGTTATATTTGGAATAAGTCCGCGGACTAGTAAAGAAGAGGTTAATAAAAAAGGATATGACTAAGGCTTAGAACTTTTAGGCGCATAGATGACGCGGGTTATGCCGGTTGGCACGACCCTATAAGTCATAGCTGAGAAAGATATCGATAGTGCATCAAGCTCGGGACTACAGGAATGATAGTAGTAATAACGCTATTTGCAGCGCTTTAGGCCCAGCTAAGAGTACCTGAAATTACTACTATAGTACTATCTACTAGAAAGTAGCTAAGTCTATTTAAACTAAGAAGTCTAGAAATGGTTCCCTTAAAAGGCGCCCACCATCTGGTATATAAAGGCAATACTTTTATAGCTAATAACAGTACAATGTAAGTTGAGTTCAAGACTGTTAAGGTAGACCCTTTAGAATTTGGCATTATTACACAGGATACGGTTATTTACGAAGGCAAACCAATCCAGTATAAAGCTGGTGTAGTAGCCCCATTCGCTTACTGGCTGATTATGGATTTATTTAGATATAGTTCAAAGCTTTAGGCTAAGAATTAATGTGAAAAATCCTAGTAGGAAGAATGCCTATGTAACACTAATAAGTGCACGGATATATGGATAATTTAGTAGCTACAAGGAGATAAGGAGTAGTTATAACCTATTATATAAAGTTATTTTTCTATGCTGATATTATGTTATCTTGTAAGTTTAAAGGTTTTACCCTTATAGCTATAAATACGGCCGTAAATAATGCGTTAACTCCTTAGTAGAATTCTTTATAAATTCTAATGGAAATGGTTATATATATTTTTTAAGAATATATTAACTCCCTTTAATAATCTGGTGCCTGCGGAATTGCATTACTTATATTAAAACCAGCAAGCTCCCTTATCCTATAGATTCCTAATCCTTCCGCATAAAATTATAACTCTCTCTTAGTATATAGAGATTAGTACTATTTAATCTAGTCCCCGTATTCTCTATCTAACAGTGCTTATATAATTCTACACCACTTGCTTAGCTTAAAGGAGGGCCTATTACTGTCTAATCTAACCTCTTTATCCTCTATTAACCGTTTGTATTAATCTGCTTACTTAATCTAACTTCCAGAAACTAGAACTGTCTAATCTAGCCCCTATATTAAAGCTCCCGCGTATTCTAGAACGCCCTTAGTCTAGTATATCTTAATTATAGAACCTAGCTAGATATTCTACGTGCTAGAAAGGCCCTTCGCTGCTAGCGGCCGGTCCTTAAAGAGATTGATTTCGTATAGCTGTCCAGTTATAACCTTATACGTTACAGCGCCAAAGTGTATAGATTGAGTAGCCGGCGTTATTGGCGCTGGATGCACTTTCTATAAGTCCTATGGCAGCTATCTAGCTAGCCAGATTGCTAAAGGTTAGGCGGTATACTCTTGCCATAGGAGTTTTCGATCTTTAAGCCCAAAACCTACCCTTGTAGTATTAGATAAATCCATGTTTCTATATAAGGGCGATATAGAACAGCTAGTATTATCCAGTCTAAGCCTTTACTCCTTTTTTAAGTCCATTTCCGCATTAATCTTTTAAGAAGGTGTAAGTTAGTAAAAGCTTACTCGACCTAATTTAAGCCCCTTTATCCGCCGTACTGTTTCCGTAACTCTAGTCTTTTTAGTTAATTTGTGAATTTTACCCCATCTAGGCCCCTTTATAGGTTAGCTTAATTCTCTTAACTTTATAAAGGCTAGCACCATCTAATAACACCTAGATGCTCTCCGCTTTATAGAATCCTGCCCTACTCACTAAGGTTAAATGCCGCCACTATATAATCTAGTTAGATTCCCATAGTTTTATCCAGTGTGCTCGCATAAAGTCGCCTAAGTGGATAAACTTCTAGAGACTAAAGCTGTCCAATCCTACCTTAATATTTGCAATTAAAGCCACGTCTATATAAGCCGGCTCCGCTTAGTTAAGCCTATGCAAGGACATTACTAAGCCATTCCCCTTAGCTTTGCGCTGGTAGTTTAGCCTAAGAGAGCCATAATTCGTCGAATCTAACCCTGGCGTTGTCCGCCATTAGTGCTTACATAAATTCACCCCACTTAATTAACTTCCAGATACCAGACTTGTCCAATTCGGTTCACCTATAAACGCTCGCACCGTTAATCCAATTCTCTTATTCTGCATCAGGCCGTCTCTGTATAACACTATTCCCCTTACTATAGCTCCCTTGCGCTCCTTAGAGCCATGCCTACCTTAGATCTACGCCACTCTGCCAACTAGTTGAGGTTAGCACTGTCTTATCTATGTCGGCTATGCCTGCCCCGCTCGCTTAGACGGTGGGGGCCTACCAATATAACCCCTCTGCTCTAGATCAGGCCGTGTCCGTATAATAATCTGCGTAACTTAGGCTAAACCTAGCTAACACTATCTAATCTAGCTTGCTCTTTACTGAGCTATGCCCCTATAAGCCCGCGCCGCGCAGCCTAACCAAGGAGTATTTAAGTTTATACTAGGTAAAGCGGGTCTATTGGATCTCCTCTCTAACCTATACCCTAGTCCGCTGCTAAAGCATTTAAAGGCCTTACCTAAACCAATTGTTCTAGCCATTCGTGTTATAGGTTTATTTGAGAGTACGTGCAAATCCTTTAGCTAATTGCCTTACGGTTTTGCGGTTGTGAGCGGTATATATAAAAGGGAAAACTATACAGTTGTTAGCCAGAAGTCAACACGGAAATGCTACTAAAACACTTAGAACAAAATAATATTTAATAAGGAACATTTCGTACTATATAGCTATTTCAAATAATCTTAATAATAATTGCGGTATAACAACCTAAAATCTAAAGCTGGACATAAGTTAAGCTAAAGTCGTTAGTTATTAGGATAAGGGGTAAGTATAAATACGTCAGCTATGGGTTTCAAGGGGTGGCTAAGTCCAAGGCAGCAGTCTTGGCCGAAATTTTGGTTCGAGGCGATGTTGGGCATCTTTAGCCGATTCCCAAATTTGGGCCCTAAGGGCCCAGAACTAGGCACCCCTTGCGTGCTCAGGGCGTGCTTAGGGCTTGCTCAGGGCTGCTCACCCTCGGCTTAGGTTAAAGCGGCGGCTGCTCAGGTCCAAAGACGGAAATGGACCTTGGTGAGGGGAGTTTTCGTTAAAGACTATAGAGGTAAGCGTCGATAAGCGGCTCGATCAGCGGGTGGTCTTTGATACGCGTATATCCACAGCTTGGCGCTGGTGGCGCTGTGGATATACGCGAATATGCCCCAGGTGGCTGCTGAACACGTGATTTTTTGGCTGACCGACGATCGGCCCAACCTCGAGTACATTGCCTTTTGCAGCCTTGGGCATCTCTGTAGCCAGACATAGCCTCTTCGTCATCGATATTTCTTCCGTCACTATGTTCAACTCTAAACACTTTAGAGCCTTTGAACTCGCGGTCAGAGAGCGCGATGGCTGACCCGTTCACTCTTGCGACTGGCGTAGTTAGCATCATCTCTCTCGCTGTTCAGTTGGCAACGGTTGCGAACGAATTCGCAAGGTACACCAAGGAAGCCTTGTCCGGTCCGCAGCAACTTCTCGAGGAACTGAAAGCCCTATCTACTGTGCTAGAACAGCTATATGATTTCCTTAAAACCCAGGCTCCCGGTCTGAATTTCAGCAAGATTTCAGCATTACATATTGCAAGTAATGGATATGAAGCAAGGCTGAAAAGAATCTCACAGAAGTTGCAGCAATATTCAAAGGCAGCTACAGATGGAAAGGCTCTTGGGAATATCTCTCACGCGCTACATCGCATGAAATGGCCCCTAGAGGTCAAAGAGACGCAAGAGGCGGCTAAGGATATTCATCATTATGCACAAGTTTTCATGTTGGCATTGACTGTGGAAGGCTGGTAAGTTTATAGCAAGGACTCCTAGCCTAGGAATCACGAAGTCTGTATATAGTATTAGCGAACCATATCTAACAAGTCACAGCAACCTCCTGTCCAAAACGTTTTCGGTATTAGATAAGCTCTAATCCAAGCAACAAGATGGTACGAATGAGGTCCTTGATGCCGTTTAAGCGCTTCTAGATTACAAAGAGGATCTAGATCAATTGAGTAGAAATATTAATAAGCTCGAGATTCTATCTAAAGGTACTATTATATCCCTAGCGTTCATGCCGAGTGACTTGGTGTTTTTGGTTATATAAGCTAATCAAATCTAGATCAAGCTCTGAGGGACAAGCAACGCGGAAGCTTCAAAAAGCGGAAAGAATTATTAGACAAGATCTCGGTCTTCTCTTCTTACCAAAGACATTTTCAGCTAGGCAGGTATTACGACAAATAACTTAAGCTAGTTAATAGGTAGAGACACAGAATTATACAAGTGATCTGTCTATTAAAGGTGGCTCTTAAGGATCTTTATATACACAAGGAAGATGCTAGAATAGGAAAAGAGGGGGATTTAGGCAATAGAGATATCTACTAAGACATACAAAATACGAGGGTAAGCACTAGGGTAGTCTTATACAGGATACTAGGCATTAAAGACAACAGTAAGATGGTCTAAAGCTACCTCTATGGCCAACACACCCCCTTAGATCTAACGTAGAGCGGTAGAGCTAGATTACCGGACTAGGCAGTCGGGATAGACAACCTAGTAGTAAGCTTTGCTGCTGTCCGAGTGTTAACTTACCAGATGTCTGATATCGCGGAGCCCTACTACATCAACGAATTTTTGATAATTTTACTTTAAGAGAGCTTTAGTTAGTCTATCTGCAGCCATTTCGCTCATCGGTACCCATTGTACGACAAAGCTTCTGTTTTAGACCTCTTGGCGAAGCTAGAATTGATAGATATCTATATATTAGAGCTTTGTAGATACTATAGGAGTCTCTTTTATTACAATCCGTACTAACTGCTAATTGTTACAATTAATAATAATGTCCTATTCTGGGTTAAATCTAATAGCCTTAAATATCCGCACTATATGCTCAACCTCCCTACCAACGTATAAGAGAGCTAGGAGTTCTGCCTCCGTAGTAGACTTAGTAACTGCCTTTTGTCTAGTTGCCTACCATACTATAGGTCTATTAAACAAACTTATTAAGAAGCCCTATAAGCTCTAACGTATTAGAGCATTATCAGCAAAGCTAGTATTAGAAGCAGCTTTCAGAACCTAGTTTATCTTATACGGCGTAATAGTAGAGAACTTAAGAGCGAGGTATCTAGTATTGTAGAGATAGATAAGCAATCTATTAATCTCCGCAAAATAAGCTAGCAATAGATTTTATAAGAACTTAGCTAGTTTGCTAACTAAAAAAGCAACGTCTGGTTATATAGTAGATGCAGGATACGTTGCAGAACCTATATAGCGTTAATATCCTTTTATCTAATTCAGCGTAGCTTCTCCCTTATATAGTGTTAATTCCTGGCCCGATAGTGGTGTAGCTAATGGCTTTAGATATTCTAGATGGTATATTAAGACTAGCTTCTTAAGATACTAATTTAGGCAGAGCCAGAGCTTTCCCTTTTATCAATCTTGCACGACATAAGTATTTAGGAATGACGTAAACTAAGGTATTTGGCGGATCTTAAATCGATCTTATAGCTGCTTTAGGATATCCTCTATCTACTAATAACAGCTTGGGTGTCCTATAATTAGGATGTCATTAACGTAGAAGAATATAAAGATAGGTTTAGTAGGGTGTATATAGAGATATAGCTTATCCGGTATAGCTTTTAAACCCATACTTTATAGAGCAGCAGACATTTCTAAAAACTACAATTTTAGAGATTTCTGTAGTCCGTACATTGCCTTTCTTAGACGGAGAGAGAATCTAGGTAGTAGGTCTACACCCTTAGGGGGTATAAGGTAGACCTTATCGTCAACCAAGGCATTAATAAAGGCGTTGACGGCGTTAATCTATATAACATCTAGGTTAAAGCCAGCGATAAAAGCGCAGAGCAGACAGAAGGTCTAATAGGCTGCCATAATAGCTTTAACCTCCTCTTGTAAGACTGCTTAAAGGTCTCTATAAACGACTAGGCGAGCTTTAAATCTTATAATAAAGCCGTCCGAATCTTCCTTGTACGTAAAGACCTATATAGTAGGAAGTTAATGAACCTTCTTAACTAGTTATACCTCGTCCTAGGTATGTTTTCCCATTAAGGCCTTTATCTTAGTGTGAGCAGCTACTTTAAACTCTATAGCATACTTATAATTAAGCATCTCTTTCTATAACTTTAGTGGTGGTGGAAAGTCATCTCAATATCCATACGTCTTTGTAGCAGTAGTGTAGAAAGCGTAAGCCAATGGTGTTATATCTGGATTAATAAGGTCATTATTACCGTTATTAATTTAAACCGCAAAGGCTTATTGTTATAAATCCTAATTTGGCATATCTTTCTTCTTTGCCATAGGCCGCTTTTTACGGCCAGAATGTCTCTTACCCCCTAATAATAAGCCTGCTGTCGTCTAAGGTTCGGAATAAGGTGTAGGATCTACAAACGGTGGTTCGGTAACTTCAGGAGATAACTAAATAGTAGATAATGTCTATTAAGGCGCCGAAGACGCTAATAGTCTAGATAGTTCTGGAGTTAGCTTTAGGGTAGGTAGCTGATGGAGTTCTTCTATTAAGATCTGAATGCTTTTTAATATAGGAGTAATATCGATATTTGCCAAACGCGGTAGTCCTTTATCTAGTTCTTTGTTAAAGTTCTCTATCCAGTCCTTACTACCATCTTAAAGATTATCCAGTAAGTCCTAGACTTGCTAAAAACGGTCCTTTTAAGCCTGCGAGATAATAAGGTGTTCTAGTATTTTGGGAGATTAATATCTCTTTAACTTATTAATTTATATATTACAAGATTGGATAATGCGGTTAGTGGTTAATATCCATATCCTATAGATATTTAACGCTTCTATACTAATGAGATAACCTATTTGGGCTTATAGCTTAAACTTTGCCTTTTTAGGAGTGCCGTGTTTAATAAATACATAGGTTAAAGATCCCGCTACTTAAAGTCCTGCTAGCCATGGCTTCCGTTTATACAGCATCTTAAATGGGGTCTTCTAGTTAATAGACTTAATAGGAGTTTAATTAAGTAGGAACACTATAAGGAGCACGAACTTAGGCCACAGATCCACTAGTAACTTTGCTTTAATAATAGCAGTCCTTACTTATTTGGAAATGGCTCTCCCTAACCTTTCTATAGGTCTATTTTAAGCAGGAGTATCTGGTGTTAATTACTTAATAACACCTCTGTTAAGCTAGATAAGGTTCTTTACCCTAGCGCCTATACCTTACTCCTTATCCATATGCTAAATGCGGATACCTTAAGCATTAAATTTCTTTATAAATGCTATTATTAATTCGAAGAGTGGAAACAGCGTCTCTTGCTTATAGTTCTTAATAGGGAAGGCACGGTGGTACTTTATATAGTTACACCAAAAATAAGCTATATACGTATCTCTATTAAACCCGTCTTCTTCTATGATAACATTAAAGTGTATATGTTTAAAAGGGTAGGTTCCCCTTACTAATTCCCTATAAGATATTTATTAAGTTATCTTTCCTAGAACACATGGTTTATAAAGTGGTATACTATATAGAGTCCTTCCTCTGTTTGTTTTAACTACCTTAACCCCATTAGCCACAGTTAACAAATAATTCACCAATTCCATATTATAGTGTAGTAAGCGTTGATGCCATACTCTGTTATATGCTGAGGTCTCGAAGAATCTAGTAGACGTAGCATAGGCAGTAGGAGTAAGTAGTAAGCAGGCGATAGTATTAATAAGGTAGAGACCTCTATATTCTATAAGGTTGGTAAATAGGCTTCCGTCATCCTTATAGCGTAAGTAGTTCGTAGATTAGTCCATAATTACTTTAACCCTGCAAAGCTTCGCTGCGGATATTAGATTGGTATAAAAATATAAAGCGTACGCTATATTCCTTAATATCAGATACCAAGTTAGATATTATTCGCCCACTTTAATTACTAAGTTAACATTACCGTATCTATAGATTTCTGCTCCAGCATCTCTAGCTGTTGCTGTGGATATGCATAGCTTGAGGTCACGGAAGTATCTAATATTATTACAGAAGTGTGTGTCTGCCATAGTGTCGTACCCCTAGGCGTTGATTAAAGACAGATCCGGATGTTCCTATAATAATGACGATAAGTAGGATGTTGTTACAGCAGCTGCTATAGCTCGGGGCCTGTCTAGATCCTTAATCTTTTTAACAGAAGCTAGAGATGTCCTTAACCTAGGACCTTCCTTCTTAATCTGCTTAACCCTTTTGTTATAATACTGCTTGTTTATTGGGACCTTAAGCTATTCTTAACACCTCCATAAACACTTATTATTTGGTACAAAGTTTAGACCTTAGAGAGACTGAAACAGCTACTTGTAATTCTTTAACTTATAGGGTAAACCATAAGCAAAGCACTTTATCTCAGTTGATTAAGAGGGTACTAGGGTAGTAGACGTTATAGGATCTGCAGCTGGCTGCCCTAATAGTGTAGCATAGGCGTTACGTCCCGTATTTAGATGCTTGTAGAGGAGGTTAAATTCCTTAATCATTATTAATATTTTAAGCTTCTCTAACCTCTTTGCTACCTTTTAAATAAAGGTATAATATAGAGCTGGATAGATCTCCTTACAGTCCTAGACAAAAGCTTATATAATGCTGCTTTCTGTTGCCTCTATTAGTCCTTCCTCAAGCTCTTCGCCGTTCTGTATAATGGTGATATAAAGCTAAAGCCATAATTCTAGAGTCTGGCGTTTAGGGCCTTGTTTCCTTTTCCTAAGATCGTCTAATACTATTTGCTGCAATATAGCTTATAATGGCTTTGCTACCTTCTTTAGCTGTCTTAAAACTGAATATGGTGTAGTGAGATTCTTAAGATACCCCAAGAAGTTTATGCCTATGGTGGCATATAAGAGTGCTATAAACGTGTAGAGCTTCTCTTCCTGCTTTAGGTAGTCCTATTATTATAGCTTATAGAGCTCAAAGAGCATTCTCTATGTCTCTAGAGATTGCTGAGGTTGTTATTCTTGTTAACTCAATGACCCAGGTGTAGCTGTTCCCATAGATGCTAGAGTTGCTGCTGGAGCTACAGGGGCCGCTGCTGGTACTGCTAGTGCTGTAGGAGCTGCAGGATCCGCTGCTGGTGCTACAAGGTCCGCAGGTGCTGCTGCAGGTGCTGTAGGAGCTGCTGCTATCGTAGGTATAGCTGGCTCATTATTTTGCTTAATTTCGTTCTTTGTCTTATCTGGGTCGACATAGTCCCAGATCTTCGCAAAATTTGCTTCTTAGCGGATAAACTAAAACCATATAGGCCAGTCTTTTTGGGACAGCAAAAGAGGGTTTGTAGAGTCCGTTATTGTGGGTGCCATGGTGGCTTGTTGTTTTCTTAAGGTTGCGTAAAGAGACGCGCTTACGCAAAAATGACGCGTTATTTCGTAACGAACTATGCTCTAAGAGGCTTAGTGGTAGTTATCTAGCCACTAAGATCTCCCTGGTGCTCAGAAGGTTACCAGGCTTATAACTTTCAGCCAGGCAGGTATTACGACAAATAACTTAAGCTGGTTAATAGGTAGAGACACAGAATTGTACAAGTGATCTGTCTATTAAAGGTGGCTCTTAAGGATCTTTATATACACGAGGAAGATGCTAGAATAGGAAAAGAGGGGGATTCAGGCAACAGAGATATCTACTAAGACATACGAAATACGAGGGTAAGCACTAGGGTAGTCTTACACAGGATACTAGGCATCAAAGACAACAGTAAGACGGTCTAAAGCTACCTCCGTGGCCAACAGACATTATGACTCTCTGTCCGATCACCAAGAAGGAACATGTCAATGGTTCGTTGACGACAACCGTTTCAAGTCATGGGAAAGGGGCGATTCCGAGCATGTCCTTTGGGCTTCTGGAGTTCCTGGAGCTGGGAAGACAATCCTCACGTCATTCGTTATCGAGCACCTGAAAGGCCCACTTAAGCATCCACACGTTTCATACATCTACTGTGACTACAAAGATGAAGAGCAGCATTCGGCCCTAGAGTTAATTGCCAGTATCACTCGGCAATTTGCCGAGATTGATGAGGGCATTTACGAAATACTCAAGAGTAATTGGGCCCATAGCGCTGACCAGAAGTACTGGGACTGGCATACCATAAATATCTCATGGATCGTGTCGGTCTTGCAGCGAATCGGTCAATATAAACAAGATCTTTTCATTATTGTCGACGGTCTAGATGAAATTCCTGAGTATACGGAACGCGGAGAAGAGGTCAGAACGCAATTTACGAACTCTCTGAAGGAATTACTGGATACTTATCGAATCCTAGTCACCTCACGTTCGCATTTGAATCTGGAAACCCTTCTTGGAAGATGTGGTAAATTGGAAATATCGCCTCCAAAGTCTGATATCAAGGCTTTTGTTCATTCAAAATTCTCCACGTCAACACGACTAAACCATCTTCTAGGAGAGAACCAAGACCTCAAAGAAGAATTCTCAGACTCTCTCGCAGATCGTTCCTGCGGAATGTGAGAAGATTTTTCTGAAACCGCACTTGATAAACGCACTAACTGGCTGAAAGGTTCTTGATGGCACGACTCCAGCTCAATCAGATATCCAGTGTGGTAACTGTCCGACAAATGTACAGCGTCCTAGAGAACACACCAACCCGGCTATACGATTTCTACGAAGAGCAAATAAAAAGATTGAGGCGTTTACCGTGCTACGAGAGAGAATTGTGCCTTCGAGTTTTGTCATGGGTGTTCAAATGCAAGCGGCCACTGTCAGCCAAAGAGCTAGTCGCCGGGCTAGCCGTTGAAATCGGTGACACCCATTTCGACAAGACAGGGGTCATCGACATCAATCTTGTTCTTGAGGTATGTGCCGGGTTGATACACATGGCCGGTCCGGGGAAAGCTAGATCTGCCCCGTTCTTCCGTCTCGAGAACGACATAATAGGAGAAGAACAGGTTCGCTTTGTCCATTCAACAGTTCAAGAATATATTGCCGATCACAGACACGAGCTTTTCGACATGGACTCGGACCGTGATATCTTCCGGTCTTGTTGGACTTACCTATCTCTCGCTGAAATCCATAACTGTAAGCATTCCGTGGTGCGAATATCAAGTTTCAGTTAGCTATTTTCGCTTTGGTATCCTCTTTTCCCTCTCTCGAGTGGCTCTTGATTAGCCTATTCCATGACCAAGGTCAAGTGCTAATTGCACCCCTGAATTTAGTCACGGGCCCGACGGACAGTCTGTGCAAGCAATATCCGTTCCTCCTCTATGCAGTGAATAACTGGCCCGCGCACGTATCGGCTGCCATGACCGACGAGGACCATTTAGCGATGGAGCAGATCATGAGGCCCTGGCTAGATCAGGCTCAAAGCTTGACTCTCAGTGCCTCTGAGACATCCGAGTCGAGTGAGAGTGAGAACTTCAGTCGTCTATGGTTGTTATGGACCAATCCATACATTAATAAAAACAGCTGGAAATTGAGTTGGTGGGTCGCATCGCCCCGGGAGAACTGGTTTTCTTCTTGCCCAAGTATTGTCTCCCTTGCAGTACTCCTTTCCGAAGAGAATGATTACGCGTTTCGATGGCTCGCACATAACGCATTGGACCCATTTGCGCTGCAGATCGCGGTAGCAGATAATATGCCGGACCTGGAAGCTCTTTTGAAAAAGCTCGCCGCGGCGGGAGTACGTCTCGACAAGTACGACCATACCAAGGATTTTGTGTACCCTCCGATTCTGGAGGCCATAAACATGAGTAACAGATCTGTCGTCGAGCAACTGCTGGATGCCGGACACGACCCAAATATGCGATGGAAACCAGGTGCATACCATAGCACCCAGTTCCATATGCTGACTCCGCTCGAGGCTGCCGTTCAGCGCGGTTGGAAACCCGGTGTACGAGTGCTTTTAGAGGCCGGTGCCGATCCAAATCTTGCTGGGGGAAAATATGGCACGGCAATGGAAATCGCTCAGCGGAAGGGCGAAGTTGAGATCTTGAAGCTGTTAGTGGAGGTTGTTCAGTCCTTATGGGCGATGATTGGTAGCGCCGGGTCAGTACCAGTGAATGCGAATGGGCGTGCTTTGAGTCGGAAACCTTGGAAGGAACGCATGAGGAAGAACCTAATGAAAACTGATAGTCTGCACAAACTTTTCTTAAAGAGCAGCACAGCGTTGTATCACCCATACAGACGCTATATTTCCTCATCTACTTCGAGTACGTAGTGTATTAGTAGCATGTTAATTCTCAAAGGGTTCTGATTTTCTGCCCCACCCTCAATTCTAGCACTTCTTTACAGAGTATAATGTTAGATATTTTTCCGCGTGCATATGATAAATAAAACTTCTTGAAGTTTCGTTGACATAGCTGTAGGCCGATTCCTTCCACAAACACCATTCTACAACCCCCCTCTGCAATGTCGGATATGCTAGGTTCGGAGCCATCGTAGGGGTTCTGAGGGCTGTGAATGCTGGTTGAACCTTGAGTGGCGCGAAATTGTGATGGGGTGATGAGACCTAATATAGGAAATTATTAATATAATGACGTTAAATCTATTCTGTGACTGTTAAGTAATATATTAGGATAATAGTAGGTTAATTAGCCTCTTAATTAAGTACTTTAATAAAAGTATAAAATTCTGGCTATTTAACACATAAAAAAGGGAGCTGTTGTATAACAATTAGATTAACCAGCGTTTGTTTAATTAAGTCTTTCTCTACTATACAACGAAGAACTTTACTCTTAAGCCTTTTAATTTCTCCTTTTCTAGAAGGCTTTCGTATAATTATTAAACTAAATCCTTTATATAATCTTGTGCTCCCTTTTAAGGTGTAATTCAAGGCCATGTGTTAAAGGATAATGCCATTTAGGATTTAAAGGCTCGAAGTATTTATAGAAATAGTAACCCTTCTTTATGTGACGTTTATTATTATCTGTAGGATAAGTGTATTTATGGATTAAGGAAGTAAGATTAGGTGTTATATAAGATACTAAAGCTAATATAGCATTAGTATCACCACTAAAGAGAGCAGTATTGATATTTCTATTAAGAGAATTAAGAGTTTTAAAGTTATTATATAAAAGAATAAAATTCTAATTAGCCATTATAGCTTCGTATAAGTAAAAATTTAGATATTTATATAAATGCCAAGCCTTTGTATAAGTATTGGCGATACGTATCGGACACTAGGCCGTATTGGGATACGGAGGTATCGGCGATACGTATTAGGGGTATTGAGTATCGACCGCAAGACTGTTTCCCTAGGTATGTGCAGCGCACGTGCCTTATAGGTAAGTCACCCCTGGGTTGCCCTAAGGTCGCCTATACCTTGCGGCTATATAACTATCTACTTAGGTTTTACCTAATACTTTATTAGTAATACGGGCCTTCTGCGGCATTATATAGTGTTTTTAAGACCTATACTGCTTATAGTAGAGATATTATTTATTGACCTAAGGTACGAGTAGTCTATATATTTAGGTCCTAGAATTTAAACTCCCGCCAAGCTGGCTTTTAATTAGTTAGAAAAAATGTTATAGGCAGTAGGTTGTAGCAGAATCTATATAATAAACATCGAAATATTATAAACGTTAAAATATCTTAGTATTACATCTTCCATTTTATTGACACCTCTATTAATACTACTATATATATTATAAATATAACAGATCCTACCGTAATTAAATGTAGTAAGTACTATATTTATAAGCCCCGCCTTAACTTTATTAAAGACGGTCCTTTAAAGAAGCTTTTAAAGCTATGCCAATTATATTAGTTAAAGGCGCGTCTTCCCTATATATTACTTTTACTTCTGCTTACTTTTCTAGGCCTCTAAATATATTTTAAATAAGCGGAGAGCTCTTATAGAGTTAGGTTCTACTACTAAAAATCGTCCTGTAAGGCGCTAGTAAACTACTCTACCTAAAAATAATACTAAAAACGCCTTCCTGCCTCGTAGCCAGAATAGTTAAAATACCTCTAAAATGGCTTAACGATAGAAGATAATTAGGGCAATATAATAGGAGTACCGTATTCTTAATTAGTAGGGTAAAACTTACTTACCTACTTCTCTGCTATATACCATAGATAAAGCTCTATATAGTAGAAGAGGCACTCTAGATAGCTTAAATACGTTCTTATTAGAACTAGCTCCTATACCTACTCTACTGCTAATACCTACTATACTACTAATACCACCTTCTTTATGGCAAGCTCTCTTACGGCAAGCTCCCTCTTAGTAAGCTCTAACTATGGCTATACTACTAACTATTTTAGCTATTGATTAGGAGCAAATTAAGAAGTTTAGGAGTATACTATAGGCTAAATATATAGAGATGTGTAGTTGTTATAAATAGTAGTGGTTCTAAATAGGCCTAGCTATAGAGAGTAATAATATAAGTATATATAAAGCTTGTATTAAAGACGTCGATAGTCTTAAGGATCTAACCCTTTCTCCCTTATTTAGTAAAAGTAATAGGCTTAATTTGGGGCCTATTCCTAGCTTCCTACCTATACTTACTATAATAGAGAAGCTTCTAATTACGCGCGTATATATTTATCTATAGGTTATGCGTATACGCGGCTAGCAATATTGCTATACTAGCTATATCTGCTACTTTAGCCAGAACATACTAAAGACTTAAAGGCAGCTACTACGGCTACCTACTAAACTTAAGATACTGGTTATAAGGCCTACGGTAGTAGATAGTAGTAAATACCTAACTCGGCGGTTTACTAAGCGGTATACTATAAGGCGCTTTACTATATTACTATAGCTTTACTTTCTAAAGGTTAATTATCCTAATTATCACGACGTTAAAATATATAGTCCTTAGCTTACTGACTTACCCGAAAATAGCCCTATATTAGATTAGCTACCTTATATTAATAAGCTAGAGTCTAATTCTAGTAGCTTAACGGCTTAATTTATTCTTAGACTATAGGCTACGTTAGCTTCTATAGGCAATTCTACTTCTATATAACGTCCTCCTACTATTAATTCTATACCTATTAAGTGTCACGGGACTGCCCGTGACATGCGCTACGCTAGACGCGTAGCTTTCCTTTCCTTATTTGATATCGCTTGGCAGATAGTTTGTCCGCCCCGATTGCCCCTATATAGATTCGCCCGCAGCTGCATTCTTGTTGAGCTCTCCAGCAATCCTCTTGAATCTCCACGACAGCCGTACGTAGCTATCAATTCCACGAATCTGATGCTTGTTCATCTAGTGTTCGCATGTAATACTTCGTCATCGTGACATTAAGCTTAGTAGTAATATACTAGATAGCGAATTTAATAACAACGTACTGGATACTTTAGTTCTTAATCTAGTGCCTAACCTTAATAAATTGGAGCTTTTAAGTCGCGAGGTTTAATACTAATAAGGCCTATAAGCGGGCCTAAAGGTTCCTACTATACGGCAGATACCTATCTCTAAGTAATTAGCTAGTTTTATTATGCGCGGCGTCTTTTATATTCTGTTTCCTTATAACAAAGCTAATTTTAACATGCTATAAAGCCGTACGGTTACCCTGGCTGTGTACACTAAGTATATGCTTAAGTATTAGGACGGTTGGTTTGGCCGCTACCCCTTATTTCACTACTATGTATTTAATTAAATTATAAGAGAGCAAGCCCTTAATGCCACCTACTTCTTTTACGGCCAATTAGATAAAAATAGTCTATCTTTAGATAGGATTATATAGTATATATGGAACCTTAAGGCCACTAGACCTTACTGAAGGCAGAGGAGAAATAAGCTTACGGCTTATACTAAAAACATTAAGAGCAGATCTCTATTCTTTATACTTAGCGCTATTAATCTATATTGGTATAACCTATACTTTTATATGCCTCTATTTAATAAGTATAAGGCTGCTAATAAGGCTTAGAGCTACTAGATTGCTTCTTAAAATCTTAATAATAATCTATATATTACTGCTTACTAACTATATAGCCGCTTTAATCTATTTAGGAAGCACGTACTTATAAGTCTATTTAATGGTATAGACTTTTAGTCCTAATATAAGTGGCAGGTATAAGGTAGCGGCTATATATATAACTTCTTATAGAGTTTAATAGCCCTAAGGCTAGATCTGTTATCTAGTAAATTAAAGACGGGTTTTGCTAAGTACTGGACTGCTTTTATATCTATAATAAATCCTAATTAATTGAGGCCTCCAAATCTCTAATATCCTTCTACTCTTAGCTATAAAGAACAGCTTAATACTAGTAAGCTTCTTACTGCCTACCTTAATCAATTTTAACAGCACCGTAATTGTACCGAATTTTACTGCTTAAGATTAAAGAAAGGCTCTACTAGAGTAAAGGAGTGCCGCTTCTATTTCTACGCTCTCTCTATAATAAGGCCGCTGTATTAAAGGATTAAAATCTATATTACTAGATGTTCTATCTATAGCGTAATAATAGGCTTCTTAATGGTTATAATACAGCCATAATATTGGCGTGAATAGCGAATATTAATATGTCACCCGCTATAAGTATATTAGTAACTATATAGGCAAATATTGCAGCAAGGAAGAGAAGAAGTTAACTTCCTGCTAGGAGTTACTCTAATTAGTATAGCTATATGCTAATAGCCTTTATACCTTTAGTTTGGTAGTAACTAGGTTTATAAATAAGCTTATTGCCAAAGGTAATTAGTTAGCATAAAAAGTATACTATTTGCTTCTTAATATTCTCCTTTATAAAGGCTCTAGAAATATAGTAACTTTAAACTACCGCTAGGAGGACGATTAGAGCGCTATATATAAGCTTAAGGATAGGCAACTATAAAGGCACGGACTGTCTAACTATAAGAAATATAAGCGCTGCCTAGTTAGGGCAGAGGACGTTACTTTCCTTAATTTTCTACTCTATTTTAATTACTCTACTTATAAGCGTTGACTAAGAGTAAGGCCTTAAGTTATATCGTACTTTCCGTAATATAAGAACGATCCTTTCTATCTATAGTATTCTAAGTTCTACTATGTAAAGCTTATTTTTTATTACCCATAGAGGGAGTATAAGGAAGTAGCTACTTATACTAATAGATTTAGAGCCCCTAATTATATGGCTTCCTATTAGGCTTATATTAACTCTTATTAGTACCTATTTAACTACTTATATAATTAGAAACTAGAGGAAGTTTATAAAACTACTAATAATATTAATAAGTTTAAGGGCGATTTTATGGACGACTTAGAGCTATATTAGTCCTTTAAGGCCCTATATGCCCGCGTTTAAAGTATTAATAAAGTTAAGATTAAGGATTCTAATAGGCTTAGTAATAGGGAGTTTAATTATAACTATAATTGGGGTATATATTGGGGTATATGCCCGCAGCTTAATAAGAGGACTTATTAGTAGGAAGTATAGTTATAGCCTCTACCGCGGAGCCGCCTATCCTAAATAGTAACTCCGTCTTTCTTATAACCAAACTAGCGTTATATTTATAACGCCGTAGTTAATTACTATAGATAGATCTAAGAGGGCCTTAGCTCTCCCTATTACGGATTAACGTTAATAAAGAGGCAGGAACTAGCAAATTATATCTTATTACTGTTATCTCTACTACGCTCTGTCCCTTGCAACGGTAAAATATATCCTATGGTTATCGATAAGAGCCGTCTAATAGAATCTGTAGTATTAAGGCTCCGTGATAGAAAATACGCGAACTTTCGGTTCTGGTTTTTGGTGTTCTACGCACGGTCCAATTCTTATAAAACGCTACCGTTGCAAGGGATACATAGTAAGGGCTAATAATAAGCCGTCGCCGTCGCCATTGGCTTAAGCCGTCCCTACTAGGGTAGCTGCCTTTAATATTAACGGCAGGACTATATACGATCTATTAAGGCTACCGGTAAATCGCCTCTTTAAGAAATTGCCTGCTGTTAGTATTATACGTCTTCAATAAGCTTTTAAGGATATTTACTATTTTATCTTTAACGAGAAATCTATAATTAGGTAAGTATATCTAGTCTAAATTAATCGCCGCCTCTATTAAATCTACCCTATATATAATAACGACTACTTTAGAGGCTTAAACATCTTACTAGTAGGCAATTTCTATTAGTTTCCCCCTATAGGTTAGGCGGTCTTATATAATAATTTACCCGCTAGCCTATTAGAGCTTACTAGCCGTAAAAAGGGAGCCTATAAGGCGATTAACCAAACTACTATCCTAGATTAAGTTATATAGTAGGGCGGTAATAATCCTAAAAGTACTGTATTTAGGACTACCCTTATAAAGCTATATAGTAATTCTATAAGTAATTTAACCTAGAAGCTTCTTTTAACTAAATATAAGCAGGGCCTACCTACTAATAAGGTTGCGGGCTTTAATAATATAACTTAGCTATATAGTATACGCGCTGCTATAGGTAAATATAATACTACTTAGCTTCGCGATCTTTTACAGCCAGTAATAGCTATTAAGTTAGTTAATACTAGTATGGTGCATAAAAGGTTACTCTTAATTAGTATAATACTCTAAAGAATTTAACCCTATATATTAGTGCTAAAGTTATACTAATATAGAATATCTAAGTTAAACTAGGCTTAGTAAATAGTACTACTAGTATAGTTAAAGATATTATATAGAAGGAGGACGCTAATATTAAAAAGGATTGGCTTAGGCACTGCTAATTATAGTAAATAGTTATAATGGACCTACCCTATTTACTTGGTAGAATAGAATAAAGATTATTTCTATTTTTACTATATTTTATAAATAGGTGTAACGGGCGCTCCTAAAAGGTACATATTAGATAAGACAGATAAAGGTTTCACTAATGTCCTACTAATGTCCTAGAGGAGATATAGTCAGACAGATAAGGGGTAAAGGGTTTTATTAGTGTCTTAAAAGGATTATATAGGGAGCTGGTTCTCCTCTAGAGAAGAACTAGTAATTAGTCTTTAAATAGAAGAGTTTAGAAAGCATTTGTCCTTTAATACATCGGGAAAATATTCGCAGGATAAGATTTAAGTAGACTTTAATTTTCGCGTTTCGTGTAATTAATATGCAATTTAACTAACTTAACATGTAATTAACCAACTTAACACGTAATTTAACTAACTTAATATACAATTAACTAACTTAACACGCAATTTAACTAACTTAATATGCAATTAACTAACTTAATAACTTTAAAAGCTAACTATATATTTCTTAATACGCAATTAACCTACTTAGCAACTTTAAAAGTTAAATAATACGTAGTTAACCTACTTAACAACTTTAAAAGCTAACTATATGTTCCTTAATACGCAGTTAACCTACTTAGCAACTTTAAAAGGTAACTGTATATTTCTTAACATGCAATTAAGGTAAAGTTATATACTATATATTTAACTATTATATATTATCTAATATAATCTTATACAATCTTATATAGTTTTATTACTTGGAGGCTCTGCACAAGGCTCTGCA